>Ga0307477_10000080_pt1 | contig 139426 bp, 100 predicted proteins | sample atmos_gasesECM2C_FD_203316 | JGI IMG/M metagenome (GOLD analysis project Ga0307477, IMG submission 203316) | Hardwood forest soil microbial communities from Morgan-Monroe State Forest, Indiana, United States - atmos_gasesECM2C_515 | ecosystem: Environmental > Terrestrial > Soil > Temperate... | reverse complement strand
CACCGCTATGGACCGCGTATTCGGGGTCGGAAACGTCGTCACGGGACAGGGGAACATCCGTGTGTCGCTGGTGCACAGCCAGAAAGTGACCAAGCGCGTGGTGGATTGCATGAAGGGCGATGGAAACGCTGCCGCTGGAGCCGGCAGTGCTGAACAGCAAGTCGCGAGTGCCATGGACACGATTGGGAAGCAGATCGAAGTGATTCCTTCGCTTTCAGACGACGAGATGGCGGAGGTGGAGCGTCAAGTTCATGCCCTGCAGCAAAAAGCGGGCTTCACTTCCGACTATGACTCCTGGATTGCCAAGGTGACTCCGCCCGATCTCGAATAGATCGAATTCCCTACAATTCGGATGCACTTGCGAATTCCAAACTTCATCACACCCTATTCTATCCCGGTAGCCCAAACGCGCGGCATTGTTCACCGAGTTGCCCTTTCGCGGGGCCTTTCTACTTCCGGACGACATCTTTCGTTCGATTCAGACCGAGGACATACAGCTAGCCCGGCGTTGCCTTGTTGATGACTCCGTTCAACACTGCTTGCATTAGTTTTCAAATGCCCATAATGTCGGTACTGTTTCGGCGCTAATTGAGGCCAGATTCCATGCAATGTCCATCTTGCCGGGCCGATACTCCCGCCGGCTCCGTCCGTTGCCCCCAATGCAGCACGCTGCTGGAACATGGTGAACTCACGGCCGAGACGGGGACGCCGGGGGGCTGGTCGGTCCACACGCCAACGGGGAGTGGTGGGGCACACTTTATCCCTGATGTGCAATTTTCCCCGGGCGCCCTGGTTGCCGGACGTTATGAAATTCTGCAGCTCCTCGGCCAAGGCGGCATGGGCGCCGTCTATAAAGCCAAGGACCGAGAGCTGGAGCGCTTGATTTGCCTGAAAGTTATCCGTTCCGCGCTGGCCTCGAGACCGGAGCTGCTGCAGCGTTTCAAGCAAGAACTGATCCTGGCGCGAAAGGTGACGCACAAGAACGTCGTCCGTACCTACGACCTTGGCGAGTTCGAAGGGATCCGATTCATCACCATGGAGTTCATCGAGGGACGCGATCTCAAATCGATCGTCGAGGAAAAGGGAAAGCTTCCGCCGGAAGAAGCTGCTGCGATTATCCGGCAAGTGTGCCGCGGGCTCGCCGCTGCGCATAACGCGGGCGTTGTCCACCGCGACCTGAAGCCGCAAAACATCATGGTAGAGGCCAATGGTCGCGCCTCCATCATGGACTTCGGTATTGCCCGTTCCGCCGAGCAGAGTGGTTTAACGGTTAGCGGCGCGATGATCGGCACGCCCGACTACATGTCTCCGGAACAGGCCATCGGCCAGGGCGCGGATGCGCGCTCCGACATCTTCGCGCTGGGTCTCATCCTCTACGAAGCCCTCACCGGAAACCTGCCGTACCAGGCGGACACGACGCTCAGCAAGATCATGAAGCGGACGAAGGAACGTCCGGCCCCACCTGTCAAGGTGGATGAGTCTATACCCCGGCAATTGAGTGGCATCTGCGTGAAGTGCCTCGAGATTGAGCCGAAAGACCGCTTTCAGAAGGCCGAGGAAATCCTCCAGGCGCTCGACGATGCGGGCGGGCAACTCTCCCGAACCCGGATGACCAAGGTCATCGCACTGCCCGGCTTGGGGACGAGACCGCTCACCTGGAAACATTTTGCCGTTGCGGGCGCCGCTCTGCTGACCTTTGTCGCCGCGCTAGTGTTCGTCCAAAGGAAGTACTTCTCGCTCGCCCCGGTTGCGCATGCGCCTCTCACAGTGCTTCTGGCTGATGTCGACAACAAGACCAACGACCCCGTTTTCGATGGCACACTCGAGCCGCTGCTGAGCATCGCCCTCGAGGGGGCACCTTTTATCTCCTCTTACAATCGCGGGCAGGCCCACAAGGTGGGAGCGAAGCTGCAAAACGGGGCCACCCGCTTGGACGAATCTCTGGCGCGCCTGGTGGCGGTTCGCGAGGGCGTGAGTGTGGTCGTCGCCGGCGACATCTCCCAGGAAGGCGGAGGCTATCTCCTGGCCATTCGCGCAGTTGACGCGGCCACGGGAAAATCCATTGCGGCACAGACCATGTCCGCTTCCTCGAAGGACGAGGTCCTCCCCTCACTTAGCAAGCTGGCGACGCGCGTGCGCAGCGCCCTGGGCGACACGACGCCGGCGTCGGCACAGCGTGCGGCCGCCGAAACCTTCACCGCGGCCTCGCTGGAGGCCGCCCACGCGTACGCGGAAGGCCAGGAGTTCCAATGGGAGGGAAAGTGGGACGATGCCCTGCGCAGCTGGTCCCGCGCTGTGCAGCTCGACCCCAACTTCGGCCGCGCCTATGCTGGCCTGGCCGCGATGCAATACAACCTGGGACATCGCGAAGAGGCGGTGAAGTATTATCAGTTGGCGCTCGCGCAGATTGATCGCATGACACCGCGTGAGAAATACCGCACCCGCAGCGGCTATTACCTTGCGACACGCGATCAGGAAAAGGCGATTGAGGAACTCAGCCAACTCGTGAAGCAATTTCCGGCGGACTCGGCCGGGATCGCAAATCTGGCACTGGCTTACTTCTATAAGCGAGACATGCCAAAGGCGCTTGAAGAAGGGCGCCGGGCCGTCGAAATCAACCCGAAGAACGTGCTCCAACGAGACAATCTTGCGCTGTACGCCATGTATGCGGGTGACTTCGACACGACCGCTCGCGAGGAAGAGGCCGTGCTCCAACTCAACCCCAGCTTTGCAAAGGGACTGTCTACCCTCGCCCTAGCACAGTTTGCGCAGGGTCACATCCCCCAGTCCATAGAAACCTATGAGCGTCTGCAAGGGCTCAGCGCTTGGGGCGCATCGCAGGCCGCTGCAGGGCTGGCCGATATCGCTCTCTACGAGGGCCACTTCTTGAATGCTGCGGAAATCCTGGAGAAAGCCGTCGCCGGGGATCTCGCGAACAAAGATGCCGAAGGGGCCGCCAACAAGCTCTCTACTCTGGCGGCCACGCTCGCCGCGATGGGCCGCAAAGTGCCCGCGGTCTCCGCCGCGGAGCGCGCCCTGGCGCAGAGCCGCCCAGAGGGCATTCTCTACGTGGCGTCCCTGGTTTACCTCGAGGGCGGCGCGGAGGTGAAGGCCCGTGCGCTGGCAGCCGAGCTAAGCAAACGGACGGAGCCCGATCCCCAGGCCTATGCAAAGCTCGTCGAGGGCGAGATTCTGCTCGCGCGCGGCAATGCTCCGGAGGCGATCCAGGCTTTCGAGCAGGCGCGAAAAATTGCAGATACGTGGCCGGGGCGTTTCGCCTTGGGGCGCGCCTACCTCGCGGCAGGTAAGTTCACCGAGGCCTACACGGAGTTCGAGACTTGTCAGAAGCGCCGCGGAGAATCCACATCCGTGTTTCTCGAGGACCTGCCCACGTATCACTACTATCCGCCGATCCTTTACTACTTTGGGCGCGCCCAGGAGGGACTGAAGAGCGCGGGTGCCGCGGATTCCTATAAATCGTTTCTGGCCATCAAAGAAAAAAGCGAGGCCGACCCGCTGGTGGCCGATGCGCGCCGCCGCCTCGCATCCCCATAGGCCCTTGAAGTTTCTGAATAGCCCCTGTTCTCAGAAAAGGACCGCCACGCCCGATTCAAGCGTGGGCAGATAGATCGCGCGGCACGTGTTGCTCGAATCCGTGACCACCCACGGGTGCGTGAGGAATGTGCCTTGCACAAATGATTGACCTGGCGCGAGCGTGCGGTAGAGCACGCGCATCCCGGTGTAGTCGCGCCAGTAGACGTTCTCCGTGATGCTACTCGCATTGACGAAATTGATTGCCGTACTCTGACTGAGGAGGCCGTTGATCGAATGGAGCGTGCTCTCCAAGTTGCAGTTGTAAGCCGGTAAAGACGAAGAGGGGCCGGGGCCGAAGAGATCGGCGGTGGTGTCGCCGCTGCCGCCCACGGTCAGCACCGTTCCACTCGGCAACAGGGTGGCAGCAAGCTGAGCGCGCGGCACCGCCATATTGCCGGCTGGACTGAAGAGGCCCGTCGTCGGATCGTAGACCTCGGCAGCCGAATACGTGTTGTTGACACCGTCCGTGCCGCCCGCAACGAGAACCTTGCCGTTGGGCAGCAGAGTGGCCGTGTGGCCGAAGCGAGCCGTGGCCATGCTCCCGGTGAGGGTAAACATCCCTGTGGCCGGGTCGTAAAGCTCCGCGCTGCTGAAGGGGACGGGGTTGTTCCCGACGAAGGTAAAGCCGCCCGCAACGAGGACTTTACCGTTGGGCAGTAATGTCGCCGTGGCGAAGTCGCGCGACGCGCTCAAAGGGCCGGTGGCGCTAAACATGCCCATGGACGGGTCGTATAGTTCCGCCGTGCCGTTTCCTTGGCCGACAACGAGCACCTTGCCGTTGGGAAGGAGCGTCGCAGTTGGGCGTTGGCGCGGCATGGACGGGCTTCCGGTAAAGGTGAACAAGCCGCTGGCCGAGTCGTAAAGTTCCGCGGTCGGGCTCCCCGCCACGTCCCCTCCGGTCACCAAAACTTTGCCATTGGGAAGGAGCGCGGCCGCTTGGCTGACCCGCGCAACATGCATGCTGCCGGTCGGTGCGAACGTGTCCGTGGCGGGATCGTAGAGGTCCGCGCTCGACCATGCCGTCAAAGCGAAGTCGCGACCGCCGGCCACGAGCACCTTGCCGGTGGGCAGCAATGTGGCGCTGGGGAAGGCCCGTTGGTTGCTCATGGTGCCGACGCTGGGGCTGAACATTCCGGCCACCAGGTCATAAAGCTCCGCGGAGGAGAAACTCATGGAGAACTCGCCACCGGCCAGCAGGACTTTGCCATTGGGCAAGACGGTCGCCGTCGGGCGGCTCTTGCGCACTTGGCCCGTGTTGCCCGTGGAGACGAAGACCGAGTGGCCGAATGGCGGCCGGTCGGGGAAGAACATTTCGGCGCTGGCCGTAATCGCCGTAGTGTTGTTGTCGTTGCCTCCCGCGTCGAGGACGCTTCCATCCGGCAGCAGCACAACAGCATCGCCACTGCGCGATGTGCTCGGGCTGCCGGTCTGCGTAAAAGTGCCGGCAACGATGTTGTAGAGTTCTGCAGATTGTGCAAACCCCTGGTTCAGCAGAACCTGACTGCTGGGCAGGAGAACGGCGGACGGGAACTGCCGGGCAAAGGCCATACTCCCGGTCGGGCTGAACGAAGCGCCGGCGGGGCTGTAGATCTCAGCGCTGTTCAGGGTGCCGCTGCCGTTTAACCCTCCGGCCACAAGGACTATCCCACCGGGTAGCGCGATAGCCGTGAGGCCCCGCCGCGCGGTGCTCATGCCGCCGGTGGCCGCAAAGGTGTTCGCCGCCGGATCATATAATTCGGCGCTGCTCAGGTACGTCGTCGCATCCGATTGTCCTCCCACGATCAGAACTTTGCCGTTAGGCAATAGAACGGCGGCGTGAGAAATCCGCGGCGTCGTCATGTTGGGCGCTGCCGCGAACGTTCCAGCGGCCGGGTCGTAGACATCGGCCGCAGCGACCGCGGTGACAGTGGGCAGAGCGATCAAACCGCCTCCAGCAATCAGCACCTTGCCGTTGGGCAGGAGGGTCGCCGTGGGATTCTGGCGCGCCACGGACATGCTCCCGGTAACTGCGAAGGTACCGGTCGTCGGATCGTATAGCTCAGCACTGGAAATCAACCCGCTCGGACCGCGCCCTCCTGTGACGAGAACCTTTCCGTTTGGCAGCAACGTGGCCGTATGCCCGGCGCGCGCGACGTTCATGTTGCCCGTCGGGGCAAACGTGCGCGTGAGCGGATTGTAGAGTTCAGCCGACGATGAGCCGGAGCCGATGCCGGTATCACCGCCGGCAATCAACACCAAGCCATTGGGTAACAGGGTGCCCGTGTGGAAGCGTCGGGGTATCGTCATGCTACCTGCGCTGCAGTACCCCGCCACATTGAACTGGTCCTGTTGGGCACCTTGAAGATTATTAAGGGGTGTGGTTGCGCCCGCGGCTGAGACCAGGGCACGGTAGCCCCAGCCGCCGTTGCTCACGGTCGCATTCGGGAACGTTGCGACTCCCGACGCGTCCGTGGTCGCCGTCAAGTTGCCCTGCCCAGTGGCGCCCGGACACGGGCTGGCGATCAGGGATATGGTCACCGTGACGTTCGGTATCGGTATGCCGCTCGAGTCCGTCACCCGGTACTGCGGCGGCGGCGCAGCAGGCTGTCCCGCGGTCACGCGGACATTGTTGGAAATGTTTGTGATCGTCACGCCGAGCGGCGCGATGTTGAACGCGTTGGACGCGGCCCCGGTGAAATTCAGCATCGCGGCGACAAGGGTGTAGCCATTCCCGGCGTTGCTCACGCTCAGATTTGGGAATGTGGCGATACCCGCGAGGTTGGTCACCGCCGTGGCGCCGGAAAGCGTCGCGCCGCCCGGATTCGCGCCGATACCGAGCGTGATGGTGAGACCCGTGATGCCGCGCCCCACGCCATCGGCAGCGCGCACCTGCACAGCGGGGAAGATCGGGAGTGTCGCAACACCATTGCTCGGCTGCACCAGGAAGCTAAAGCTGGCACCGACGGGAGCGATGTCAAATGCAGTTGAGGTCGCTCCTGTGAATCCGCTCGCCGAGGCCACCAAGGTATAACCGAAGCCCGGGTTGTTGACGGACAGGTTCGAGAATGTGGCGAGCCCGCCCGCGCCGCTCACGGCGCTCCCGCCGGAGAGCGTCGCCCCGCCCGGATTGTTCCCCAGCGTCAGCGTCATCGGCTGGCCTACGACCGGCCCCCCAGAGTTCTGCACCAGCACCAGCACTGTGGGCGACAGGATCTGGCCCACCAGGGTTGAGGTTGGCTGCACCGTGAAGCTCAGGCCCGCTCCCGGTGTGTTTGCCACCGTGATGCTCAGTGGCTGCATCGTCGTCATTGGCGGCGTGCCCGAGTCGGTCACCTGAACGGTGAACATAGAGGTGCCGGGAGCGGTTGGAGTCCCGCTGATCACGCCCGCGCTGTTCAGTGCGAGGCCGGTTGGGAGCGCGCCCATCGTCTGGCTCCAACTGAGGGCACCACTGCCGCCCGTCGCCTGCAGCGTAGCGCTATAAGCCTGCCCGACATTTCCGTCCGCCAACGCCATCGTGCTGATCTTCAACGGAACCCCGGCGAACGGGAAGAACAGTTCCGCAAACGGGAGCCCGCTGACGCTATTGTGGCCGGCGGCAATCAACACATTTCCATTGGGCAGCAGTTCGGCGATGTGGGCGGTATGCGGCCTGCGGGTCAGACCGGTGAGAGCAAAGGCGCCGGCGGCTGGATCGTAGATTTCGGATTGGCGGCCGGCGTAGCCGACGATCAGAACCTTTCCGTTGGGAAGCAACGTTGCGGTGTGTGCGAGGCGTGAGAATGCCATGCTTCCCGTGGCGGTGAAGGTCCCTAATGACGGGTCGTAAATCTCCGCGGTGCTCTGAGGAGCGTTGCTGGCTACGTTTGCAGAGCCGCCCGCTACAAGAACCTTTCCATTCGGCAAAAGCGTCGCTGTGTGGTAGTTGCGCGATGAGGCCATGCTGCCGGTCGGCGTAAAGATGCCGGTGGCCGGGTCGTATATCTCAGCGGAGGCCCAGTTATTACTGACCCCGTCGGAACCTCCCGCGATCAAGACCTTGCCGTTGGGCAGCAGCGTCGAGGTGTGCTGGGCCCGGGCCACGCTCATGCTGCTCGTCGAGCTGAAGGTCCGCGACACGGGGTCATACAGTTCAGCCGTATTACTTCCTCCGAATCCGCCGGTGATCAGCACTTTCCCGCTGGGCAACGATGTGGCTGCGGCGTAGCTTCGGCCAGCGGCCATACTGCCCGTGGGGCTGAAAGTGCCTGAAATCGGATCGTAGAGTTCCGCGCTGGAGAGCACGCCATTCCCCGGCGAGCCGCCGGCAATCAGCACCAAACCGCTCGGCAGCAATGTCGAAGTATGTGCGGATCTCCCGGCATTCATATTGCCGGTCGCGCTAAACGCGCCGCTGGCCGGATTGTAAATCTCCGCAGTGTTTGTGGCCGGTACGCCGGCAGCCACAGCCCCGGGGATGCCTCCGGTCACAAGAACCTGCCCGCCAGGCAGGAGCGTCGATTCCGCCACCCATCGTGGCGTCGCCAGAGGCCCCGTGCCGCAGAAACCGATCACGCTGAACGGGTTCGAGGTGAGCGGCGCTGCGCCGCGAATAGCCGAAGCGATCACTGTCCAGCCGGCGCCGCCGCCCTGGATGCGCATATTCGTGATGGTAGCGATGCCGTCCGCACCGGTCGTCTCCCTTGCAGAGAACTGGCTCGGGAAAGTGGGACACGCGTTTGTGCCGACGGTCAGGGCAACGGGGATCCCCGGCACAGGCGTGCCGTTGCGGTCTACGGCCAACACTTGAATCGCCGGGAGGAACAGCGGGTTGGCCGTTCCTGTGCTCGGCTGCGTGGCAAACGACAGGAACGGCGTGACCGGCACGACATCGAACGCCCTGGAGACAGTGCCGGCGAAATTCGGCGCGGAGGCAACCAGCATATAACCGGGGCCGGTGCGATCGATGTTGAGGCCCGGGAAGATCGCGATGCCGCTGGGGCCAGTCACTGCGGATGCGCCGGAGATCGTGCCGCCGCCCACATTGTTGCCCAACGCCAGGGTGATGGTGACGCCGACCGCGGGGACTCCCGTGGTCTGCGCCAGGACGGCCACGGACGGGGTGATCGCCAATCCGACTTCCTCGTTTGTCGGCTGCACGACGAAGCTGAGCGCGTTCCCTGCCGCGGCAACGCTCCAGATGCGGATGCTGAAGCTCCTGGTGTCCGTCTGGACTGGCGGGCCGGGGTCCGCGGCCGTGAGCGAGAAAGTAAAGAGGCCAGCCGCCGTAGGCGTGCCGCTGATCGTCGCGGAATCCAGTCCGTTAATGAGCGACAGCCCATTCGGCAGGGCGCCGGAACTGACGCTCACCGTGATGTTGTTTCCGCGGCCGCCGCCACCGAAACCGTTGAGAAAGGCGTTGTAAGCCTGCGCGACTATGCCATCCGGTAAAGCAACAGTCGAGAATTCCAATGAGCTTACATAGGATTCCGCAGTGGAAAGAATCGTTAAGCCGCCATCGGGGGAGCCGCCGGTGACGAGGATTTGGCCATTGTTGAGCTGCGTCCCGGCAGCGAACCAGCGCGGGTCGCGCATGCTGGCCGTGGGCCGGAAGGTGCCGGACTTCGACTCGTAAACATCCGCCGCCGCGACGGACATCAGGCGGGTTGACCCGCCTGTCACAAGCGCCTCAGCATCAGGCAGCAGCGCGGCGACACCGGCGTAGTGATTGGAGGGCGTGCTGCCAGCGAGAGTGAAGGTGCCCGCCACGGGATCGTACAGATCCGCGGTCACCTCGAAGTTCGTACCGTTGAACCCGCTTGCAACCAGCACCTTGCCGTTCTTGGGAAGTATCGTGGCGGCGGGGTAATAACGGTTCGCACTCATGTTTCCGGTGGCCGTGAAGGTGTCCGTCACCGTGTCGTAGATTTCCGCGGTGTTCGTGTAGCCAGGGTTGCCAATTCCGCCCGCAATCAGGACCTTGCCATTGCTCAACAGCACAGCGATGTGTCCGCTGCGATTGCCGTCCACCATGGTTCCTGCGGAGGCGGTGAATATCCCCGTGGACGGGTCATAGAGCTCGGCGTTGGCCGCCACAGGAGCCGTAAAGCTGAAGCCGGCGGCAATCAGCACCTTGCCGTTGGGCAGGAGCGTGGCCGTGTGTCCCGCGCGATCCACGGTCATACTCCCGGTGAAGGTGAATGTGCCAGTGCCCGGGTCAAAGAGTTCCGCAGTGATTATCGGAGTGCCCAGATTATCGGCGGTGCCTCCGGCGATCAGCACTTTTCCGTTCGGAAGCAGCGTGGCGGTGTGGGAGTCCCGCGCCGCGTTCATGTTGCCGGTCGGCGAGAACATGCCGGTGGCAGGATCATAAATTTCAGCAGAGTTGATGGGCGTACCGCTGCCGTCGGCATCGCCACCGGTCAAGAGGACTTTGCCGTTCTGCAGCTTCGTAATCGTGTGGAACGCCCGCGGCGTGGTCATGCTGCCGGTCGGACAGAAGCCAATGACGTTGAATGGATTGGATTGAACCGGGGTGGCACCCGGCGCCGAAACCATAGCGACGAAGCCCAGGCCGCCTGTGTGGTTGAAGATCGCGTTTGCGAATACTGCGATACCGTTCGCGCCGGTCACGGCGTTGGCAAACCCTGTGGCGGCTGCCGGGCATGGGTTCACGCTGATCGTGCCTGTGACTGTGACTCCCGGCATTGGTGCGCCGGTGCCGTCCAGTAGCAAGACCTGCGGAGCCGGCGTAATCGGCTGCCCCGCTGTCACGTTGCTGGGCTGAACCAGGATCGTCAGGGTGGGCGTAGCCGACGCGATGTTGAACGCGGTTGAAGTCGCGCTGGTGAAGTTCGGCGCCGACGCCACGAGCGTGTAGCCGTTCCCCGCTCCGCTGGCGCTGAGGCTCGGGAACGTCGCGATGCCGGAGAGGTTCGTGACAGCACTGGCACCCAAAAGAGTGGCAGCGCCCGGATTGACTCCAAATAGCAGAGTCACCGTGACACCCGATATGGGCAGGCTGTTGGCGTCAGCCGCGCGCACCTCGACGGCGGGAGAGATGGCCTGTCCGACCACTCCGTTGCTTGGCTGCACCAGGAAGGTGAGCGTGGCGCCTGCGGGCAGCGCGTTGAACGCATTCGAAGTCGTTCCCGCGAACCCGGGCGCCGAAGCCACCAGCGTGAAGCCCGTTCCGAAAGTGCTGATACTCAGCACATCGAATGTTGCGATTCCGCCGACGCCACTCACCGCAATCGCCCCGGAAAGCGACGCGCCGCTCGGGTTGTTGCCCAGCGCGAGGGTCACCGTTTGTCCCACGATGGGCCCGCTGCTGTTCTGGACGAGCACCTGGGCCGGCGGCACCATCACCTGGCCTGCCACAAAGGCAACAGGTTGAGTCTTGAAGCTGAGAGCCGAGGAGGTATTGAGGACCAGGATACTCAGCGGCTGGTAAGCAGTTTGTGGCGGCGTTCCGCTGTCGGTCACTTGGGCGGTGAAGTTAAATGTTCCCGCGGCCGTGGGAGCGCCGCTGAGGATTCCTGCCGGGCTGAGAGCAATCCCCGGCGGCAGCGTGCCTGAACTGCTCCACGTGACTGCGCCGGTGCCGCCGCTGGTGTTCAACGTGGTCGAGTAGGCCTGCGCGAGGTTCCCCGCCGTCAGCGCGAGCGTGGTGATCTTCAGCGGCGGGCCCGCGAATGCGAGATACAGCTCCGCGCTCGAAAGCGGATTCGAAGCGCTGTCCAGACCGCCAGCGAGCAATACATTTCCTGTCCCCAGCATGACGGCCATCGCCTGGCTGCGAGCAAAGTTGAGGCTGCCCGTCAGGCTAAAGCTGCCACTTACCGGATCGTAGATCTCGGCGGAAGTCGTGGCGTTGGCGTCGAGGCCGCCCGCCAGCAAAGCCTTTCCATTGGGCAGTAACGTGGCGCTCTGGAACGCGCGGGCAATCACCATGCTTCCCGCCGAGGTGAACAAACCGGTGGACGGGTCGTAAAGTTCCGCGGTAGCCGTCGTTGGCGCGTTGGCGCCTCCGATCGTGCCGCCAGCGATCAGGACCTTCCCGTTGGGAAGCAGCGTCGCCGTATGCCCCACTCGAGCCACGGCCATAGTTCCCGTGAACGTGAACACACCACTGACCGGATCGTAGATTTCGGCCGTGGCCGTGGCCGCGGAGTTGCCCTGCGGCTGGAAGACACCGCCCGCAATCAAGACCCGGCCATCCGGCAGGAGCGTGGCCGATTGCCCGCGCCGCGCCAGATTCAAACTGCCGGTCGCTGTGAAACTGTCTGTGCTCGGGTTGTAGAGATCGGCGCTGGCTGTGGAATTGAAATTGAAGTCGCGGCCTCCGGCCACCAGCACCTTGCCGTTCGGAAGTGGAGTCGCGGAGGGGAAAATTCTCGGCGCACTCATAGACCCGGCGCTGGGACTGAAACTCCCGCTCCCAGGGTCGTAGAGTTCCGCGGAGGTGAACGCCAAGCTGACGCCGTCTGATCCGCCCGCAACCAGCACTTTGCCGTTGGCCAGCAGCGCCGCCGCCTGAGCCACCCGCGCCGTGCCCATGCTGCCGGTGGGGAGGAATGAGCTGGCCGAAGGGTCATAGAGCGTGGCGCTCGCCAGGGCGTTCACACCGTCCAAGCCCCCCGCCAGCAGCGCGCGGCCCGAGTTCAGCGGCGTGATGGTTCCTTGCGCCCGGGGCGACGCCAGGCTGGCCGTGGGGCAGAATCCGATCACTGTGAACGGATTGGACGTGACTGGCGTGGCGCCCACAGCAGAAGCGACCAGCGTGTAGCCTGCCCCTCCGGCCGTTTCTGCCAGGAGGGGGAACGCGGCGTTCCCCGTGGGCCCTGTCATCACCGTCGTCGTTCCGGTAATCGTGCCCGCACACGGGTTTGTTCCCAGAGACATTGTCACGCTGACGCCAGCGAGCGTCGCGCCGGAATTGTCCTGCACCTGGACCTGCACAATCGGAGTGATCGGTTGGCCGCCGGTCGAGAGCCCCGGCTGTACGGTGAAGGAAAGATTGACGCCCACCGGAGTGATATTGAACGCGCTGGACGTGGCCCCGGAAAACCCTGTGGCCGATGCCGCCAGTGTGTAGCCCGTGCCCACCTTGTTCACGCTCAGGCTCGGGAAAGAGGCGACGCCGCTGGCGTTTGTTGTGGCCGTTCCGCCGCCCAAAGTGGCGCCGCTGGGATTCGCCTGGAGAGTCAGCGCCACATTCACGGCAGGCAGAACAGCGCCAAGAGAATCCTTCGCAAGGACCATAACCGCCGGCGTAATTGCTTGGCCGGTCGGAGTGGTGACGGGCTGCTGGACGAAGCCCAGCGTCGGCGAGCCGGTGGCCTGGACGACAATCACAAACGAGCCGGTGACCACTTGGGGTGGACCGTTCGAATCCTGCACCGCAATAGTCACCTGGAAGGTTCCCGGCGTTGTGGGTGTGCCGCTGATGGTTCCGGTGCTGCTGCTCAGGTTCAAACCGCCAGGCAACGCGCCCGATTGCACGAACCAAGTGAGCGTGCCAAATCCTCCCTTGGTCTGCACCGCGGCGTTGTAAGACTGGCCAACCTGTCCCGAAGGCAGCGCCGTCGTGATCATCACCGATGGACTCACCACCATCAGGCTGAGCGCCTGGGTCGCCGAGTCAATCGGCGTGGCGGAATCCTGAACCTGTACGGTGAATTGAAAGAGCCCGAGGGAGGCGGCAATTCCGGAAATCACACCGCTGCTGGGCGTGAGCATCAGTCCCGGGGGCAACCCGCCGGCGGAGATGGACCACGTCTGGGCGCCGTACCCGCCGTTGGCATGGAGGACGGACAGGTAGCTCGAGCCCAGGACAGCGTTCAGCAGGAATGTCGTGCTGATGGTGATCGGCCCACCGGCCGTTGACGGCTGCGTGACGCCATTTGCGGCATCCACCGTGTTTACGGCCTGCGCGGCCACTTGAGGCTTCACCGCCTTGGATGGCTGGAAGCTCACCACCCCCGGAGCCGGCGGATTGGGGTCGAGCACGCGGATAGTGATCTGAACGGTTTCCCCTGGCGCCAGCGGGACCGAGGGGGTGTTCGCCGGTGGGACTTGCGAGGACTGTTGAGCGGAACTCGTTTTTTTCGCGCCCGAGGATGTGAACGTCGGGCTCGCGACGTTGGCCATCAGTACCGTCTTCGTGGTTTGCTTCAGCGTGCAGGCCTGTGCCACCGGAGTCGTATAGATGCCGTGAATCAGGAGTTGTGTGACGACCGTATTCGGCGGGACTTGGCCCGACAGCAGATTCACGTTGAACGATCCTGCTGTGTTCCCGTCGTTCGTCACCGTCCACGTGGTGTCCTGCATGGCCGCATTGGAAATGCTGGGATTCGAGATGCTGGGGTTGGCCAGGTCCGGGTTCGAGATGCTGGGATTCGTGATGTCAACGTTTGAGATGCTGGGGTTCGCGATGTCCGGATTGGCCACAGTCACGTTGGAGATGCTGGGATTCGAAATGCTGGGATTGGAGATACTCGGATTCGAGATATTGGGATTCGAGATCGAGGGATTGCTGATGCTGGGGTTGAAGACTTCCGCATTGGAGATGCTTGGATTCGAAATCGAGGGATTCGAGATCGACGGGTTCGAGATGCTCGGATTCGTGATATCCGGATTCAACAGAACCGAGCTCTGGAGCCCGTCGGCAGAGGGCGGGATGAGCGTCCCTCCAATCGCGTTGATTTCCTGCACGGTCAAGAGCACGGAAGCTTTCGGGTCCGGCGCGCTGATGAAGACGGTGCGCGAAACCGTGGAGAGTGGCGGGATCTCCACATCCAGTTGGGTCAGCGGGTCGGGCTGGCCGACGACCGGGAATTGAAGGAAGGAAGCCTTCCCTCCGGCCGGCTGATTGGTAATGGTCAGGCGGTAATCCGCCACGGAACTACGCGCATTCTGCACGAAGACAACAAATCCGCGTTGGATTTGCACCACACGGCCATCCGGCAGAGTCGCATTCCCAAGCGGTTTCGAATTGCCCAGCGACCCGGCGAGCAATCCCTGCGTGATGCGGGCACTGTAGACATTCTGGTTTCTCATCCCCTCCTGGCCGGTCACGCAATTCGGCACCTGCTGCGTGGGGTCAAAGAGGCTGTTGCCCTGCACCGAAGGGGAAAAGGGAGGGGTGTAGTGAGTCCAATCGCCGTCGAGTGGCGGCCGGACGTCGCGGTTATCCGTCCAAACTGCGTGAAACACGGGAGCAGGCGTGGTGGCGGCATTGTATTTCCAGGTCCCGTTCCCCCCGGGCACAAACGGAGGAGCGGGCGCCACGTCAATATAGTCTCCGAAAAATGGGACAGTCCCCAGAGCAAACATGGGCAGATTCGGCGGATTGAACTGAAGCTGTTCGATGAGAGTCGACCCTGGGCGGCTGCCAAATAGGTAGTCCGAGACTTGGACTGATGCAGAAAAAACCGGCACCTTCCCCGGGTTGGCCTGGGAAGCACGGACGTCAATCGTGTGACGCCGCTGGATGGGGGAGAACCCCGCCGGCGCGGCATCCGCGATGAAATTGTTGAAGACCTTCGCCGGTTGCGGGTTGGGAGGCGCCAGGTCTCCCACGGGCACTTCCGTCATGGAGTACTGGCCTCCCCCGAGCGGTGCGTATTGCGCGTCCGAGCTGTCCTCGCGCAATTCGTAGTAAACAAGAACCAGCTTTCCCCCCGCAAAAGTCAGCGAGGGCATGAGTTGATGGCCCCGCGTAGGCGGGTTCTCCACCGGGCTCAGCGTCGAGAAACTTAAATCTTCGCCTTCGCCTGCTGTGGCAAGCATGATCCGAGCGTCGCCGCCCGGCCCGATGCCGCGCTCCGACCAAGCGAGATAAACGCTTCCTATGCCGTCCAGAGCAAGAGTGGGATAGGCGTTGAAGCGGAAGGAAACGCTCGAAGTTCCCTGGTCAAACGGCACGCCTTGCACCACGGTTTTTTCCCAATTGACGGGAGGCGCCTGGCCGTTCAACATATCGCGGGCCATCCTTGCAGTGCCAAAACTCTCTCCCTCGTCCGGAGAACGCGTCACGAAGATGGCGTCGCTTTGGGCCTGAGCGTCTGTGTCATTGGGAGGCGCCGGGCTGGCGAAGCGCCGCCACGCCACATACACTGTTCCATCCTCCGGACTGATGGCGATTACCGCGCCCTGGTTGATGCGGTCGGATGACCGGCTAATCTGGACGGGCTTGCTCCAGGTAACGCCGCAATCTCTGGAATGCGAGAAGTTGATCTGGCCGCGCTGGCTGGTTTCGCTGCCCGACAAGGCCGAATAGGCCACGTAAACATTGCCCGCTCGAAACGACTGGACCTGAATCGAGCCGTCGGGCTGGCGGCTGGAGATGTGGCACAATTTCGCGTCATCCCTGGGGATGTCCACGGCGATCCACGGCTTGTCCAGGAACACGCTGCCGCTTGACTTGGCCACCACGCTCGTGCCCACGTAGGCGATGGGATCGCCATTTTCCTGATTGTTGTTGTCAATGTAACGCGCCACGAACGCGACGCTCGCACCCAGCGCGGCGCGGTTGAACGCGACGCCGCTGTAATAGAAGAGACCGTTGGTCCCCGCACGGACCGTGGGATCGGCAGCCGCATCAAATCCTTTCAGCGGCGAAGCCAATCCGTCCGGTGAGTTATCTTGCGGATAGCCTGGGAGCAGTAAGCTGAACCAAGTCTGCCCACTGCTAATTGTCTTGAACGCTCCAAGCCAGGCGTCCCCCGTGACCTTTCCGCCGGGAAGACCGGGAAGGTCCACCGTTCGGTAATCGTTCGCACCCGCCAGCAGGTGCAACGGGTTGCGCGTCGAGACCGCTACGGACGGCTCGTTCTGTCGTTGGAGAAATGGATCTCCACCCGGCCACTGTGTTCCGGAGACCATGTTGACGTTGCGAGCTGGGATTTGAGCGTTCACCGGCACGCAGAGAAGGCATACGCCGATACACACTCCAAGAAGGGCTCGTAGGAAAACCCGGCTCACGCGATACACAATGTGCTTCTGTGAGAAGTGCCAAAAGTCCACGAGGAACCGCCGTCTTAGACCACACTAACTGAGCGCAACGCTGTCCTGTCTTGGCACGGGGACTGAAGCGAAATTGTGCGCTATTCTGGCGACACTGATCCCTTTTGTCAAGGTCTAAGACTCTGCATAGCGAGTTCTGGTAGTTCTGCTTCCCCAGTCTGGAGTACCGCACCCCTTGTCAGTTCGCTAGTGACGGCCAAAGAGGGTGCGCCCGATCCAGGCTGTTTTTCGGACTGTGAGGAATACCCATTTGCCAGGATGCGTCGCGCGATCTCCTCAGCGGTCAATGCCTGACTCGATCTAAGACCATTCAGGGAGCATGATACGATCGTGGTTTTCTTACCGCGAATTGCTAGGTGGCAGGTACGGCGGCGGCGCCGATCTTCATCTGTTCGTTGACGGCCCGGATGACGCGCCCACGGCTCGACATCCGCATGGCCGCAAATCGCGATCTGCCCAAACTCGGCAGCTCCTGCGCCGCCGTCGTGATTGCCCGAGAGTCTGAGTCGTGAAGATCGACATCGATTGACGGAACGAGCCCGCGCGTTTCCTATCGCGCGTCTACCCAAGTGTCCGACCCCACTAGCTTGACGGACACATTCGAAAAGAAGATATGCGCCGACTGGCCGTCCGCCGTTCCCCGATGGTCTGTTGAGACAACCAGAGGGCCAGCCTTCTTGTAGCCCGCCCAGGTGGTTGTGACGTTGCTCGGCTTCTTAGGTCCACCCCGATGATAGATGAATTGCGCTACACGCCCATCCGACCCGACGTAAAGATCCCAAGTGTCTCCTGGCGTGTAGCCGCCAACCTCCGCAGGATATTTCACGGACACTAGCGTTGCCGTAGCTTTTGCCAGGGGCAATTTTTGCTTTTCCTTGACTGTCACAACGGCGCTGGTATCCCAATAAACATGGAATGGGAAAATGAACCAATAATTGTCATTGACGAAACCAGGCTCAATTTCGTCTTTCACATTGGCGGGTGCGTTGTTGAGCTGAGACCGGTTATAGGTAACCTTCACCGGCTTGCCGTCCTTGTCTTTTGCTTCGTACGTGACTTGTCCGGTCTTGGGCTCCCAAGTCCACGTGCGTGAGAGACTCACTTTCAAAGCAGGGAGCTCCAGGTTGAACGTATAGCGAACCGCATCTAATTGCCCATACGAATCAAGGCCATAGGTCTTGGCAAGTTGTTCGACAATGGGGGGTCGCGTCTGTGCCCGGGAAGCGCCCGCAAGGAGCAGCACCCCCGAAACTAGGAAACAGAGCGTCATAGAACGGCGCAGCTTTGTCATAGAGATCCTCCTCAGTGAATGAATCGAACGTCGTCTTGGATGCCGTACAAAGGTCCCTGGATGCGTAAGTTTTCATGTAGTGCAAATGCCTTCACTCTACCTGGTCCGCTGAGTATGGTAATGCGGCGGGTCGTGTGATCCTACGCAAAGCGATAATGCCAGCAGCTAATGCCACGGATCCGTATTCCAGAATCATAATCCAGTCAGGAACTACCCACGGCCGTCCAACTATGCGCAGGTGCCAGACATAATAGGTAGGAATAACGCTCAAAGTCCAGATCATGATCGGCACCGTGGAGGTCGACCTTATGAACGGCAGCAGCCACAGCAGGTACCATGGATATACAACCGGCGCGCATAAAAGCGATGCTGCCATGGGCCAAGCAAACGCGTCCAAAGACCCTTCCGCGGATTTTCTTCTCATCCAGATCGCGGTAAGAAAGCCGACGAGCATTACCAGCCCCGCCACAACCTGTGGAGCTGTCACTTGCTCGAGCGTCGCAAAAACGGGATCATTAAAGCGGAACCTCTGCACATAGGTGCCAAGCGAGCCGATCGGAATCCGACCGTGGCTGAGAAACGGTACGTAAAGGAGTCCGACCGCGATTGCCGCCAGCGCGGCGTCGCGTATACGAACACGCCTCCAGTAGAGTGGCAGCAATACGATCGGGAGGAATTTCACTGAAACAGCCAGCCCAAATGCCAGGGCTGCAACCACGCGCCAGCGGCGCACCAGCGCGGCGACTGATACCAACAGCAGCAGCACGCCTACAATGTCGACGTGACCACTGCCGGCCACCTCGATCGCTAGCAGTGGGTGCCAGGCATAAGCCAGAACCCAGTGCTCTCCCTGCCGCGTACAACGCAAGACATCGAGCAACACAAACACAATCGCCAAATCGCAAACTACAAATGCTACTTTCAGCGCGAATGTAGACTCGTGAATCGATGTTACGGCGCGGAAGAATAGCTGCGCCCCCGCTGGATATGGGCTCGGCACCTCTGGATTATTCAGCGTACGCGTCTCAGATGTGTGCAAGCTGGCAAGTGCGGGGTCGCTCGGAACCACGATATAAGGGTTATAGCCGAGGCGCTGCACGCGGCCGTCCCAAAGATATCGATGAATGTCATCGTCTAAACCCGGTGGCATTCGTAGGAATTGAAAATGCCACACAGCAGACAGGGCGAGACCGAAGACGATGACGCGCTTCGGAAATTCTGGCGTGGATAAGAGCTCGCGGATGGCTAAGAGGTACGCGACGCCAGCAACAGCCAGAGGAATGAAAAATGACGGTTCACCCGTGCGGCTGAAGTTGCGTGAGCAGATCGTTTGCGCCACAAGCAAGATGGCGCCGAGTCCGTACAGCCTGTGCGAGGGTGTGAGTTTCACAGGCCTCCCGTACAATGACGAAGCTGCGCGACTGCTTGCTGCCATTCGCCGAACCAGCCTGCAGTCCTTGGGGCCTTCGCGGGAGCGAGCCGCAATTCCCGAGCCAGCAGAATCAAGTCGTTTGCGACGTCGATGTCATAGAAGGGTTCCGTGAAGCCGGTTGAGAGTTCAAGGACCTTCGTGCGCGTCAACAATCTGTCGAGCGCACTCCTTGTTCCCATAGGATCGCTTTCGAAGAGCGCCGGGTGAGCGGCCTTGGCGCCAACCAGATAGTAGCCTCCATCGTGGGTTGGCCCGACAACCACGTCATGCGTGGCGAGTATTTCGAACGCGCTGTCCAGAACCGACGGCGCGAGGTGTGGACTGTCGCTATTGAATGCGATGATGTGCTGCCGGCCGGCGGCAGTGAAATGTCGAAAAACAGAGGTGAGTCCTGCTGCGAGACCTTCGCCTTTTTGCGCCACGACCTGCACTGTATTACCTAATAGGTGCGCCAATTCGCCCTGATCCGACTCAGGGCACATCACCGCGACCTCCACGCTCGTCAATGACGTTGCCAACGCGAGGGTGTCCTCCAAAAGGCAGCGATACAGCGCTGTCACTGCGGGAGAAGGAAGGCTCTCAGTGAGACGGGTCTTGACCATACCGGGCTTTGGGGCTTTCGCCATAATGACTAACGTGCGGTTTGGGTGAGAAAACCACACAGTGGTCTGGCTAGAGGATTCCATGGACTTACGCCGGTCGTGGCGTTCCCGCCCTTCGACGTCGGAAATAATAGCGCACGATCCGGCTCAGGATGAACCACGCTGCTCCTACCGTGCCCTTCACCGTACCGCTAATTTTGGACTTTCCAATGCGCGGGTAGTAGCTCACAGAGACTTCCACGATGCGAAATCCCGCGATGGCCCCTTTCACGATCATTTCCACCGCCCAACCGTAGGTAGCCTCTTCAAGGGCGAGGGCGCGCAGCACATCTGCGCGGCCGGCGCGAAACGGACCGAGGTCACTGACCTTCACGCCGTACAAAAGCCTGATCAGGCCGGCGGCGAGGCGATTGCCGAATGATTGGTGCCACGGTAGCGCACCGGGGTTGCTTTTGCCGCCGAAGCGCGAACCGAGCGTAATGTCAGCGCGCCCCTCGATGATCGGAGCCAAGATAATCGGCAATTCCGAAGGGCGATCGCTGTAGTCTCCGTCGAGGAAAACGACCACATCAGGATTTTGCGTATTCGCAAGCCCTGTCAAACAAGCGCGCCCGTATCCTTGGCGAGGCTCCTGGATGACTTGCGCCCCCATCTTTCGGGCGAGATCGGGCGTTCCGTCAGTCGAATTGCTGTCGACAACGATGACCTCCGTGACGAGATTGGAAGGCAGATCGGCAAGCACACGGCCAATGGCCTGCGCCTCGTTCCGCGTGGGAATAATAACGGAGACGCGCACTCAACCTCGACTTAAGTCACCACCAGAGTGAAGACGGCCGCCAGCGCGCCAAAAACGCGTCAACGCCCCACGTGCGTCCCGCGCCCCCTACGGCCAACGCAAGCGAGGCTAGGACGGGAACTAGCAGCTCCCATATCCATGCCGTTCCCCATTCCGATACCCATAGGCTGGCGAGGAACGCAAAAGCGACGAGTGCGACCGGACGCGTAAAAAGGCCGAGCACCAGCAGCACTCCAAGTGAAATTTCTGTTAGTCCCTGAAGTGGTGCGGCCATAGATGCGTGGTCAGCCGCAAGCGCCATAACACTCTTCCACACGGCGGGGGCGTGACCCTTCTCAATGTAATCATGGATGAGGCCCGCGTAACCTGACGGTTTGTATAGGCCCTTCCCCAGATTCTCGAAGAAGACCCACACGAACATCGCACCAATGGTCAGCCGCACCAAAGCGAGCCCGATTCGGGCGTGCGGTTGGTCGGCCGCGTGGGATATTGTGTCTCGTGGTTCGGCAAAGTTCGTCATCATCGATGTCACACCCCTCAGAACGATTTCGGCGGACGAGGCCGCCGGCTACCAGCGAACCGTGCGGGCAGCGCTATAATATCCGCGTCGTGCGAATGAAGGCAAACATCGAGCTCGACGCAGATGGCAAGACATTTGCCGCTGGCCTGCTGCCCGAGTTAATCGCAGCGCTGCGCCGCAGTGAACGAAGCGATCTCCTGGCCGTCACTAGCAGCGAGGCAAGTGTGGGTGCCGACCTCGAGGCGTGGTGCCGCCTCACGCGTAACACGCTAATCGGTTCCAGCACAGAGGCGGGCCGCACTCGCTGGGTGATCCGGTGCGGCGCGGCTCCCGAGAATCCTGACGGTTCGCGTCCTATCGGCTCGCGTCTTTGGCTGTACACAAATTTCGACTGCAACCTATATTGCGACTATTGCTGTGTGCGCTCGTCGCCCAGCGCACCGCGGCGGGCGCTCGGCCTCGCGCGTGTGCAACGGATCGCTGGCGAAGCCACGCAACTCGGTGTCAGCGAGATCTTTGTAACCGGCGGCGAGCCGTTCCTGCTCGCGGACATCGCCGAAATCCTGGCTGCGTGCGCCGTGGCTGCGCCGACGACGGTGCTCACCAACGGCATGTTGTTCGCGGGACGCCGGCTCGAAGCGCTCCGCTCGCTCTCCCGTGATCGCGTCACGGTGCAGATCAGCGTCGACAGCCCCTCGCCGGAGCGGCACGATCGCCATCGCGGTCAAGGCACATGGGCGCGCGCGTGGGCGGGTGTAGAGCGTGCTCGCAGGGAGGGATTTCGGGTGCGATTGGCAGCGACCGTCTCCACCGACGCTGAGGCCGAGGAGTTCGGCCGCTTCCTCGATGCGCAGCAGATCGCCGAAGAAGACCGGGTTATCCGCCATATCGCGCTGCGCGGCTTCTCGGCGCAGGGCGTCGCCCTTGCGCGGGCAGACTTGGTGCCCGAAGTCACAATCACGGCTGAAGGCGTTTATTGGCATCCTGTGGGCGCTGAGGATGCCGACTTACTCGTCACACGCGAGATCTTCCCGCTCTCCGAGTCCTTCGCTGCCGTGCGCCGCGCCTTCGACCGCGACCGCGACCATTCGCGACGGTTGGCGAGTATCTTCAACTGCGCGTGACGTGTGGCGCGCCACGTCTGCCCACCGCGCTTCCCAACGAAAGCGACCTGCCCCGAATCCGCTTTACGCCCCAGCCGACTTCGCAAACGGCCGCCTGAAAAACCCCTGTCGCACAGACGCCTCACGCAGAGCGTCGTATCCATCGAGGTGTGGCAGCACCCAGCGCTCAAGGCCTTCGGCATCGAGCACAGCACGGTGAATCGGATTGTCGTAACTCATCGCCGACAAGGCTTCAGCGAACCGCCGCTCCAGCGCCGGGTCGAGATCGGGCCGAGCGGTGAACATACAGTGATTGTACGGCGGCGACGTCCAAATCTCAGTGAGAGCGCCTTCCGGCACCAGGCGTTCGCTCCGCACCGCCTTCCAGAACGGGCTGCCGATTGCGCCCGCATCGGCGCGACCGTCGAGGACTGCGCGAACAACTTCGACTTCGCTCGTACCGGTGTCACCATGCTTGCCGACGTCGCTGTCGAAGCGCAGCGTGCGGTAGTCGCGCCCTTCGATCAAGCCTTGCTGCTCAAGGAAGTGAACCGGCAGGATTGCGGCGTGGCCACTGTCACGGCTTCCGAGCGCCAGCGTACGATTTCTCAGATCGGCTAGCGCGGCGAGCGTACCCCCGCTGACTGCCACGATCTTCGTCGTCCAGGCGAGATCCGTGTCGCGCATGGCGATGGGCTGGCACCGATGGCCGCTCCACTCCTCGGCCTGTAGGTACGCAAGGTTGGTGTTCCAGGCGATATCGATACGCGGCAGCGGGTCGCTCGGCGAGGCCAGGAGCGCCGCTACCTGCGCGTCGTAGCTCTGAAACAGCACGATTTCAATCGGCAGATGCGCCTCCTCATGAAAGTAGCGTCGCATGCCTTCCCAGATCGTGACGACCTTCGGATCGTATGCAACGGCCCCGACCCATATCGTTTGACCCCTCGTCCTGTCCTCTTTAACGTTCGACATTCACCCTCCGCTTTCTTCACCAAGGTATCGCGGTCAGAACAGCGGCATTCCCAGGATCGCTCTCGCGATGAACTCGCGTAGCACGTCGCCGGTGGGTGCCATGACGGCGCCTGCATGGGCATCGCGGAACAGGCGTTCGATGCTCATGTTCTTCGAGAACGCCGCGCCCCCGCAAGTGCGCATCGCCGCAGAGGTAACGCTAATCGCAATCTCGCCGGCGGCGGCTTTTGTTTCGAGCACACGAAGTACCGTCGTATCCCGGGGCCGCTCAAGATGATCAATCAAATCATCGACGCGCGCCGAGAGGCCATCGGTGTCGATCTGCATGGTTGCGAGTTGTGCGCGCAGGGTCGGCAGACTCTCGCCGAGACTGAGACCCAGATGTTCGAACCGAGCGTTCTTGAGATGCGCGGTCGTGGCAGTTACGGTGGCTCGACAGAGGCCCAACGCCACGGCTGACGTCCCCAGATTAAACAGCGGCAGCACGACGTTCAGCATTGCCTGAAACCCCGCGCCATCCTCTGTGATCCGAAGCCCGGACGGCACCTCGCAATCATCAAGAATCATCGGCGCGGAAGCGTTCGCGCGCAGCCCTAAGCCGTCCCAAGGGCCCGTGACCGACAGGCCAGGCGTCCCGGCCGGAACCAGATAAAGGGTCGAATCTGTAAGACCCGAGCCTTCGGGCGCAAGCGAAGAGACAACGTAGCTCTGTGCATGTCCTGCGCTCGTCACCCAGGATTTCTTGGCGGTGATGCGCACGCCCGAGCCGTTCTGACGCGCCCGAGAGATCGGCGTCCAAAAGTGACTGCGCGAACCGGTCTCGCTGAACGCGAGGGTGGTCAAGTGCCGTCCGGCAGCAATCTCCTGCAGGGTCGGCGCAACAGTCGCCCCGGGCCGCGCCGCAGCAATCGTCGCAGCTCCGAGCACGTGCATAAGATACACCATCGCGACCGACGCGTCGGCTTCGGCAAGTGTTGCGGTGACGGCCCCGAAGGAACGCGGCCCCAGACCGGAGCCACCTGCTTCGGTTGGTACCATCAACCCAAGCAGTTCCTCGCGACCCAGAGCGTCAACAGCCTCGGTCGAAAACCGCCCTGCTTTGTCGTTCTGCGCTGCAAGCGGAGCCAGCACGCGATCTGCAATCTCTCTCGCACGCGAAACAGCGGTCTCATGAGTCAGGGTGCCCATCGGTATCTGCACGCCCTCACAGCCGGTAGAGGATTGTCCCCGACAATGCCGCAACTGGTCAAAACTTTTTTTGCCGTTTTTCAGATCCCCAATCGTCCATGTACCGTCATACGGCTAATGACCAGCGTCGGTAGGTGGATCGTCACACGCTGGATGAAACTGTCAGTCTCGAGTGGTTGGTCGGCTACTCGGAACTTATCGTCGGACCACGCGGCTAAGTCCTGGTAAGTCGCGTTACCGGACATCTGTTAGCCATCGTGCTGGCAGTTTGCGATTGGCTCGATTGTGACTAAACTACGTTTTTGCGTGATGGAGAAATCCCTAATGCTCATAATTCGTGCTGCCGCTGTCAGCGATGTGCCGTTGCTGTTGAGATTCTTCCGCGAATTCGCGGAGTACGAGCGCCAGCCCGATGCGGTGGTCATTAAGGAAGAGACGCTGATCAGGGACGGCTTTGGATCTCAACCAAAGTTCCGCAGCCTGATTGCGGTATGGGACGGAGAAGCGATTGGCTATGCGCTCTTCTTTGGGATTTATTCAAGCTTGAAAGGCTCCGGTATCTTCCTGGAGGACCTCTTCGTACGGGAAGCGTTTCGCGGTCGAGGGATAGGAAGAGCGCTTCTGTGTCAGGTTGCTCGTATTGTACGGCAGGAAGGCTCCTATGGCATGCGTTGGGAAGTGCTGGATTGGAATGAGTCAGCAATTAAATTCTACAAGTCTTTGGGGGGCGAGTTTTTCGATGAATGGAGACAAGTCCTCTTAGAAGCAGACGCCCTGAATCGACTCGCCGGCGGATAACTGTCCAGAAATCCATTTGCACCTCACCAGTGGCAGCCAAACTCCTGATAAGTCGGATTACCAGAGATTTGAAGTAGTACTTCACTTCTCCGATTAGCGCGTTAATCGGGACTTGTCCATTTCGTCCGTAGCCATCTGGCAATTCACGCCTGCTCACTGGTTTCCCTGTCCCCCGTCAAACAACGATATTCATTCAGCTTTTCCCTTAGAGAGCCTTAAAGGAGGAAACCAGATATGTCCATAAAACGCTTTGCGCACGCCATCCTTCTCCTGTCAGCCGCCCTGGTTATCGGCCCACTCGCCCACGCGCAGTCTCCTGCAGCAACCATTCCCCTCGAAGACCGCGCACGGATGGCCACCCAGATCTACCACATCATCAGTACTTTTTTCCCCGGCCTGTCCCAGGAAAAGTTCGACGCGGACTACGCCGAATACCTCCGCACCATCCTCCACTCGGACGACCGGCGCGAATTCGATCTTGCTTCCATGGAATTCGTCGCCCGCCTCCACGACGGTCATTCCTGGTTTTACGACAACTGGCTCGACCAGACCACCGCCCAGCCCAACGGCTTCATCGCTTATCCCTTGGCAGGGAAGTGGACCGTCGTTCGCAGCAATCTCGACTCCGTGAAGGTCGGCGATGTAATCACCGCCATCGTCGCTGACTCAATCGAAGTTTTCTTCGCGCGCAACCGAAGATATGTCTCCGCGTCAAGCGATCGTGATGCGGGCGTCAGCTTCTTCGACACGCCGGTAATCTTCCCGGAAAAATTCACACTCACCCTCGCCGATGGCCGCAGGATTCCGATTGACCGCAAGAACGACAGGAAGCATGCAGAGCCGCCACCCAAGACCGCAGGGCGCTGGCTTGTCGAGAAATCCGTCGCCTATATAAAAGTCCCGAGCTTTCACGGCATCGAGACACAAGCCCAGGCCCTCACCTACCTCAAGGAATTCCACGATGCAAAAGCCGTCATCCTCGACGTCCGTGGCAACCCCGGCATGGGCGAGCCCATCGCCTTGCAATCGGCGCTGATGGGCAAGCCCTATCAATCCTGGACGGATTCCAGTTCTCTCCACGGGGGCCCGCTCCTGCGCAGCTACGATGCCGCCTACCCGGAGCACTCGACGATTACGACCAGCGACGCCGTCGTCCACCCGTTCGATACCGCCTACACCGGCCGCCTGATCCTGCTCACCGATCGCATCTGTTCCTGCGCCTGTGAAGATTTCGTTATGCCCTTCAAGTATTCCAAGCGCGCCACCCTGGTCGGTGAAACCACCGCCGGCACATTTTCCTTCACCCGCTACATCCCCTTCGACAACGGCATGATTCTCAATATCGCCGCCATCCATCACACCTTTCCCGACGGCTCACAATTTGAAGGCGTCGGCATCGCTCCGGATGTCCCGGTTGACATCGCGCCCGACGACCTACGCTCGGGGCGCGACGTTGTCTTGAAGATGGCGCTTGAGCTTGCCCAACAGCCTTAAAGGCGACAGGCCCGACGTTCTGATGCAGCCTCTGGGGAGCTTTCCCAGGGCCCCGTCTAAGGGCTCGGCGGCGGCAACTTGTCCGGTTTGCGCGTTAATCAGTCATGTGAATTACTTCCGAGTGGCCCGTCACTCGGAAATAATTGCCAAAGAAGTGAGGAGCGTTAACAACTGGTTTGGATTCATCGCTAATTGCTACAATCGCGGATCGTTCTACGTGCGGCAGGGAGTAGGAAAATGAGTAGCACAACAATCCACTGGGTGCGAATTTTGCTCGGCGGGCTGCTCGCGGAAGTAGCTCTCATTCTCGCGATTGTTCCTCTCGGCTTGCGTCTCGGCGACAATTTCCTGCACTACACCGCTCCCCCCGGGTCCTTCGTCATGTGCTTCTTGGGAGCGCTCTGGGTGTGTCGACGGATCGAATCCCATTTCATTCTGCATGGGACGTTGGTGGGAGTCGTCGCGGCGCTGATCTACGTTGCCCTGACGCGCGCGCAGCCTGAACCTCTTGCGTACATTGTGGCTCACGCGCTGAAACTCGTGGGTGGTGCATGCGGCGGCTTCGTCGCCCAACGGCGTCGATCCCCGTCTCCACCACAACCACTTGTCCGGTAAACGCGCTAATCAGGCATGTGGATTACTTCGGAGTTGCCCGCAACTGATCTCACTTCTGCCGCTTCGCGGCGGTCTCGACGTGCGTTAGGATCTGATCGAGTGCCGCGCGGTCAAAAAGCCTACCGTTCGCGACCACGATACTAATTTTCCGGGTGTTCCGGATGTCTTCGAGCGGGTTTGCTCTCAACAGCACCAAGTCAGCGATCTTGCCAGGTTCGACAGACCCAACCCTGGCTTCCATTCCAAGAAATCTGGCCGGGTTGCTGGTCGCCGTCTGGAGCGATTCCATCTGCGTGAAACCGGCTTGGACGAAATTGGCAAGTTCATCGTGCAAGCTGAAGCCCGGCATGATGTAAACGCCTGGTGCGGCGTCCGTCCCTGCCATGAACGGCACTCCGGCATGGTGTAGCGCGCCGACCATTTGCAGATTGTGCGCGAAGTACTCCTGGCGCAGCGCCAGCGGATCGCGTAGAACGTCGGGCATCATCTCATCGGTGAAGCGGCGCCAGGTTACATCGCGCCAGTAGGCGGGAACGTACTTATCGAGTGGTTGGTGCTTCAGGTCGCGTTGGTCGAGAAATGTTCCGCCACGCTGCCAGGCCAGCGTGGGTACCTGCCATGTCTGGTTCTGTGCGAGCATCTTGATGAGCAAGTCGCATCTTTGCTGGTCCTGTGTGGTGAGCAGTAGCTTCAGGTCGCCCTCGCCCTTGATGAATTTATCCTCTTCCGTAGAACAGCCTTCGAAGATGCCCATCAGGTGCTCGATACTCTTTTGCCCCGCTTCGACAACTTCCTTAAGGCGAACTTTGTCCGGCACATGGCCGACAATGGGCAAGCCTTGTTTGTGGGCTTCCGCGGCAGCGGCAAGATAGGCATCGTGCGAAATGACGGACTGGACTTTGATGAAGTCCACGCCCTGCGCTTTAAGCAAGTCCACGGCGGCAACCGCACTGGCCGGAGTAGTGATGGCGATCGAACTGGGGAAGCGCAATTTACCGTTCGGCAGATACCCATCCAGCATGGAGCCGGAGATGACCATGCGTGGGCCAATGATTTTGCCGTCCGCAACATCTTTGCGCCATTCCATGAGAACCGGAACGTCTCCGCCCATATCGCGCACGCCGGTGACACCGTTGGCGATGAAAAGCGGCAGGATGATGTCGCGTCCGCCAGGAAACCAATCGCCGAAAGCGGAATGCACATGCATGTCCCAAAGGCCCGGAATGAGATATTGACCAGTGCCATCGATTACCCGCGCATTCTTCGGCGAGTGGAATTTTGCCGCATCAGAAACAGAGGTAATGTGATCGCTGGTGATAACCACGGTCCGATTTGCCAGAACCGAAGACGTACTCGGATTGATAACAGTGGCGTGAATAATTACGATCGGGACTGGCGGAGACTGGCCTTGCGCAACGCTTAATGACGTTAGCAGCAGACATGACCCAATTGTCCTTGAGAGCCAGAACGTACCCAGGATGCGCATGGCTCAGAGAGTACACGAATCCGTCGAAAATCGATGGATGGTCCGGCCAGACGCGTCCGCGTTCCGACTCGAGCCGCCCAGCGATCGCTCCCGGATCGTCGGCTAGTCGGAACTTATCGTCGTACCACGCGGCTAGGTCCTCATAAGTCGGATTACCGGACAAGTCGTTTTGCGACGATTCCACTTCTTAGTCCACATCATGGAAACTGGGGTGCCCGATATGTGTCTTTGCCGCCCATGACTGTGAGAAGTACCTTGGTATTCAAGATTTCTGCCGGCGGTGTGGTAAGGATGTCCTTCGACAACACAACGAAATCAGCCAATTTTCCCGGAGTCAGCGTGCCGCGTACATCTTCATCGAAGCTGGCGTATGCTCCATCACGCGTGTAGTGGCGCAGAGCAGCTTCCACAGAGATGCGTCCCCTTGGATACCAGCCGCCCGCGGGCGTGCCTTCCGGCGTCATACGTGTCACGACGCAATAGATCGCTGGCAATGGTGCAAACGAAAATACACCCCAGTCGCTGCCAAAGGCTTGTACGACTCCCGCATCATCGTAGATTTTGAAGGAGTCCGCATGGGAAGCGCGTTCCGGACCCAGCAGTATGGCGAAGTTTTCCAGGACGGTAGCATCCGGGTTCGCGAACATTGCCTGTGTGGACGCGATTACGCCAAGCTGTTTGAAGCGCGGCAGGTCGGAGAGCAACGGGACTTCCGCATGCTCCACGCGGTGCCGCCGCCCCGTCGTTCCATTCGTCTTGGCAGCATACTCGAAGGCATTCAGCGCCATATTGATGGCCTTGTCTCCGATCGCATGCAACAGAACCTGAAATCCTTCTTTGTCATAGAGTGCTACGGTCTTGTTCAAGTCGTCCTGATCCCAGAACGGGATTCCAGTGCCACCTCCCACGTACGGCTCAAACATCGCCGCCGTCCTTGCGTCCACCGTTCCATCAAGAAATCCTTTGATGGCCCCGAACTTCAGCATTGGCCCCTTGAATGTCTCTCGGAGTTCTTTGTATTTGGCCAAGTCCGCCTCTGTTAGAGGCGCTCCTAGGTTGTGATTTCTTGGAGAACCCCCATCCTTTGGCAAAATGAGAGGAGCGAAACGAAATCGCAGCTTCAAGGCCCCCTCACTGGCAGCCCGCTCGTAGAGGCCAAAACTGCCAAGGTTTGTAACCGCATCTTGCACAGACGTTAGACCAGCCTCTGCTGCTTCATTCATGTGATGAATCAAGGCTTGATAGCGATCATCGGCTGATTCAGAGGGGATATGTCTGCCAATGAGCCTTTGCGCCGCTTCTTTGAATTCGCCAGTGGGTTCGCCATTCGTGTCCTTCATAAGGTGTCCGTTCGGCGGATCGGACGTGGCGCGAGTGATTCCGGCGATTTCGAGGGCCTTGGAATTGGCAAGCCCCATGTGCCCGTCACGTTCGCTCACATACACGGGGCGCTCAGAAATCACGGCATCAATGTATTTCTTATCGACGGTTTGATTTGGAAAGGCCGAATAACCCCAGCCATGTCCCGTTATCCAGGGAAGCTTCGGATGAGCTTTCGCGAAATCGGCAAGGCGCTGCTGAAAGTCCTTCAGGGTCTCTGTCCCGTGCAAGTCCACTTCGTTCACTGACTGCCCCGGGAAATGGAGATGAGAGTCTTGAAACCCGGGAACGACGAGACGACCGTGCAAATCAACGACCGCTGTGTCCGATACGGCAAGCGCGCGTATTTCCTCGTCCGAGCCGACAGCCACGATTTTGTCGCCGCTAACGGCGAGGGCTTGCGCTTGCGGTCGGGCGTCATCTTCAGTCCATATTTTGCCGTTCACGAAGATCCGATCGGCATGCGGCTGGGGAGTTTGCGCCGAAGCACAAACAGTCGTCAACCCGAAGGCAAAAGCCAATGCGAACGATCTATTGCGCATTTATTCTCCCCCCTGAACCGTGGCACCACACCTCCGGCACTTGCTCAGACCGCTTTAGCGGTCGTCCAGATCCACACCTCAGTGGAACGCGGCACCGAGCGTATCAATCAACAGACGGATGGCCGTCTGCTCGGTACGTGTGCTGCTATCGCGCATCGGATTCACCTCTACAATATCCATCCCCACCAAACGCCCTTTCGACGTCACACCCTTCAGCAGCCCGTCTATTTCAGAAAAGTTGAGGCCGTCCGGTTCCAGAGTTCCTGTGCCAGGCGCAAGTGTGGGGTCCATCACGTCCACGTCAAGCGTGATGTAGATGTATCCGCTCTCCGGAATCTGCGACAGCACCCACTCCACTCCTTTCCGGTGAATTTGCTCTCCCGTTATGATTGTGGCGTGGTGCTTGCGGGCGTTCCCCATCGCTTCCTCATCGTTGGCTAGGCCGCGCTGTCCAAGCTGAATCAGCTTTTTGACATGCGGAAGCTCTACGGCGCGATTTACCCAAGACGCGTGATCAAGATTTCCGGGCGCTCCATTCCACGTATCGAGATGCGCGTCAAAGTGGATGACGGTAACCGGGATGTCGAAAGCACGCAGTACCGGGAAAGTGATGCTGTGGTCTCCTCCCAACACAATCGGGAAGGCTCCCTTGGAACGAATCTTGCGCACCATCTCCGTAATCTTGTCATCCGTCTGTGAAGGTACGGTGGGCATGACGGGCACGTCGCCCACGTCCACCCAGTGCTTGCCCTTCAGAACCGTGCGGTCGCCGTCGATGTAGTAGAAGCCTTCGCTGAGATCGTGATTGTATTCTTGAGAACTCTCGCGCATGCCGCGAGGACCGTACCGCTCGCCCGGCCAGCCCCAGGTTCCTTCGTCAAAGGGAACGCCGAGAACAGCGAAGTCGGCATGTAAATCGTCGAGGTTAGTTACGTAAGGTGTCCCCAGGAACGTGCGGACACCTACGAACGTCGGAACTGCTTGGCCCCATAACCTTGGCGCCGCTACGGCTAACCATAGAATTGCGGCTGTTAGCACTGCGAGGAATCGCTTCATTAGATTGTTCACCCTCAGTTCAATATTTTCCAAAGTTGGATTAACGGGTGCAGACAAGGCTAGCAGACGATTGGGCGCGCGAAAATAACAAACATTCAATGTATATGTTTAAATCGGTATTCCTTTTTGGCCTCGAAGACGGCACCATAACACACCTGTCTCGCTTGTTCGCAACGCCAGGGGTTGCCACGAGAAGGCCGGAATCCTGGATTCCGGCCTTGTGAAGCAAAAGATGGTTGCGGGGGTCAGATTTGAACTGGCGACCTTCGGGTTATCAGCTCGAAGGTCAGACTCTAAGTCCAATTGATTCGGTTGGCCTTATAGCAATGAGACCCCCGAAAGCGACACAAAAAGGCCAAGTTTTGGACCCCAGTTGGACCTTGGCCATCGCCAGGGCCGAGACAGAAGACATCTTCACGGACGAGGTTAACCCACCAACAAACTTAAGGCCCCCTTAGCAGTCTGTATTTCTCCGCTTCAAAACCGTGAGAAGCGAACGCTGACCTCTTAAGCAGTTTGCCGAGGTAGTGGCGTTCGAGTTCGAGACCTCCCTGCTTGAGATACACAGCGAGTTCGCCGGAGATCGTATGGTCGTGCGAAAGCTCCGCGCGGATACGGGATTTGAAATACTGTTTTTTCTCGTGGCTGAAGCAGGGCATGGAAAGGAAGGATTAGGAAGTTTGAAAAGCGGGGACACTTAGAGTTTACGTCCTCCTTTCACAATTATTGCCATTAGGGGCATAATGACAGCCCATGAAAACTTTCACCCGCCTCTCGCTCGCTCGTGAGCTTATCGGTGGTTGGGTCTCGTTCACATTCGGTGTTCTCCTGGCCGTGCTTGGGGCAGTCGATCTTGGAATAAGTAAATATGGGTCGGTGAGTACTCGAGCTAGCTGGGATGAAGCCTTTAAACATCCGTACTACGGTTGGAAAATATGGGTACTGGGCTATGCGGGGCTCTTGGTACTCCTTGCGTTTGAAAAATGCTACGAATTGATGAGTGAACTTCAAGCCAAATTGGGCGACGCGGAGGAGACCTACGATCGCCCTTATGTGGTTCCCGAACATTGGACAATTCCGCTGGAAGGGAATGCTCAGGATGAGGTTGGGCTGATACTGAAAAATGGGGGAAAAACCGCGGCGACGAACGTGATGGTGCAGCCGATAACGTACAAGCCCAACAAGGAAAGCGAGACCTATACCTATGCTAGTGAAGAGATACCACTTATTGGCCCGAGCGAAAAGCATTTTTCGGTGATGCCCGGCGCGCTGGAATTGTTTTCTTTTGCTTGTATGGGGGGCCAAGCGCTTCCTCTTGAAATCACGTACAAAGACTTAAAGGGCAATATCTATAAATCTGAATATCAGATTATCTTCGGAGATGGATGGGAGAGTAAGGTCAGCTTTAAACAGAAAGGATAAAGGCAAACATCGCAAGGACTAGATTGCTTCCCGTGAAAGCTCTTTGAGCGAATTCCTCAGCTTCTCCATATCCGTATAGTCCGCGACCTGCAACGGTCTTGTAAGCCGTTGCTAGGATTCGCGAGCTGCTGGCCAACATCACCGAACCCTTCGGTTGAAATCCAAGTTGGAAACGCCACCTCTTCCCCTCCATACAGCAGATTTGTACGGGCATCTACGAGGGCATTATAAAAAGCCCCATCGTGCGACAGATTACTAACGCGGATTCTTCGCCGGAGTCAAAGGCGAGAATGCTTTTGAATGGCTACTTCGGTGGGCAGCCGTTTATGACTGAATTCCACGTTCGAGAGACAGACAGAATAACAGTGCAGGCGGAGAATTGTTCGATGCCTCTATCTTCGCCTACGAGGTATCTGTTCAACGGTTGTGCCCGTCAAAATGAGAAATATAAAAATGTTTTGCCCACGACTACACGCGAGGCTCTAAAACTTATATCCGATTACATTCAAGAGTGCATCGACAACTCCGACCCGGATTGCTTGGGCATCGGTGGTCACCGACATATCGCGCATCTCACATCCGATTGCTTTTATTGGATTGACGCACCTAAAAAATCGAACTGACCACTACCGTCAAGCATAGAGTCCCCGACCCCACTGATCGTAAACGCGAGCAATCTTGACTGTGGAGAGGTCAAAGCGATCACCCCAGCCAATACCACCCGGAAATTTAGCGGCCGCCTTATTGAGGTTTGATCCGAGCAGCTTTGATGATACGCGCCGCACTTTCGCTTTCTCTCAGCACAAAGTGCGCGAACTCAGGTTGTGTCATACTCATCGGGTCTGCCCCATGCTTCGCCAGTTGGTCGCGCAACTCCGGGACAGCCAAAGCGCGAGCGATGTCCTTCCCCAGCTTTTCCACGAGTGCGGCAGGAGTGCCAGAACGTACCCATATTCCATACCAAATCGGATAGTCGAAGCCGGGTACACCAGCTTCCGCAATCGTCGGTACTTCCGGCAGTAAGGATGACCGCTTCTTGGTGGTCACGCCCAGCGCATAGAGCTTGCCCGCACGTATATCGGCTAAAGCGAGTGGGATGGGAGCTATCATGTAGGCAGTGCGCCCTGCGACCGTGCTGGCTATCACATTAGTGATTGCATCGCTCGGTTCGGGCGGCACATGCACCCCCTTAATCCCTGCCTCCAGATTGAATTTCTCGACCCCCACATAGCTACCAGTGCCCACGCCAGTGGAACCAAACGTAAGCTGACCCGGCTTCGCCTTTGCCTTGGCAATCAGTTCGCCAATGGTCGTGATGCCGGACGATTTGCATGCGACTAGTACGTAGGGTTGGCTAGTGAGCGGAGCAATCGGGATGAAGTCCTTCAATGGATCATACGGCAGGTTGTTCACGAATGCCGCACTGTATGCCTGTGCGCTGGTGTTCACGAGTAATGTGTAACCGTCGGCTGGCGATTTTGCGACAAGGGCAGGAGCCTCCGTGCTTCCAGCACCCGGATGATTTTCGACCGTCACGGGCTGACCCCATATCTCCGAGAGCCTCGGACTGAGGATGCGAGCGATCACGTCAACCCCACCGCCAGCGCCGAACGGCTCGATCATGCGCACGGGTTTAGTTGGGTACTCTTGCGCGAACATCGCGGCACACGTGATCGAAAGGAAAAACAGTGGCAAAAGCAGTCTCATACTCGAACCTTCAACAGGTAATTTTGTCGGGTGGAGTATACTCCGGAATCAGGACATGAGCGATTTGTATGACGGCAGCGTCACGGACGAAGCCTATCGCATGGAAGTCGCGGAAGAGATGGGAATCGGGTTCGAAATTCCCGCGAGTTGTACCGATTGTACCGAAAAAGAAAAAGAGGCGACGGGAGCCGTCGCCTCTAAGTAATTGATCGAACAGGAGAAATTGGTTGCGGGGGTCAGATTTGAACTGACGACCTTCGGGTTATGAGCCCGACGAGCTACCAGGCTGCTCCACCCCGCGCCTTGATAGTACGCAACTTACGGCTTTCTTGCAATACTAGCCCGACGAGCAACCGGGCCACTCCCCCCGTGCCTTTACGTTATATGAGTGACTTGCCGCCCTTGTGCAACTCGACTCGCTAGTCAGGCAAATGGACCGCAAAATATGTAACCAATTGTGCTGTTGAGCATCACATATTGCGCAGGAGAAGGCATGTCAGTGAAAAGCGTCCAATTTACGGTTGCCGCGCATATCATGGCTGCCCTGGCTTACAAGCACGGCGAGGAAATCTCCTCGGGGACTCTGGCCGAAAGCGTGAATGCCGACCCCACGTTCGTTCGCAAGTCGCTCTCCAAGCTCTCGAAGGCGGGCTTGGTCGTGACAAAGAGGGGCAAGAGCGGAGCGAGCGTGCTTGCGCGTCCTCCGCGACAGATCACGCTGTTGGACATATACCGTGCCAGTGCGGCACCACCGGCGTTTGCGATTCATTCGTATCCGGTAGAAAAGAGGTGTCCCGTCAGCCGCCACCTCAAGGAATGTATGTCGGAGGTTCTTTCTCAAGCCCAGTACAGCTTCGAGAGATCGCTCGCGAAAATGACCGTGGCCGATTTGCTTGGTGAGATCCGGGAAAAGGCGCATTGACTTTTTTTGATTCAAATTGTGCAGATAATAAGAACAATACTTAAATCAGGAGAACCAAGGAAATGGTGACAGGAACGGAACTGACATCCGACGAGCGGGCGGAGAGCAATGGACGGCGAACCAACGGACGAGCATCGGCCAAGCTGTGGATTTCCGCTGGCCTAGCAGGGATAGCCCTTGTGGGCGGGTGGCTCAAGTATTCGCCTGGCGCGAGTGGAACTTCCGCCGGTGCTCCGCCTGCTGCACTTCCACAAGTCGTGGTGAGCAAGCCACTGATCGAGGACCTTGATACACGGCTGGGCTTCCTTGGTCAATTCTCGGCGGTCTCGCGAGTTGAGCTGCGCGCGCAGGTGGGCGGCACGCTCACTGGAATATTTTTCAAGGACGGGGACATTGTGCGGAAGGGTGACCTCCTTTTCACCATTGACCCTCGGCCCTACGAGATTACGCTCGCCGAGGCTACGGCCCAGCTCGATGTTGCGACGGCTCGTCTGGAACTGGCTGACCGGCAACTTGACCGTGCCAAGGATCTGGAACAGAGCAACGCTGGAAGCGTGGAAAACGTAGACCAGCGCATATCCGATCAGCGAGCAGCCCGGGCTGCGGTTGAGGACGCGAAGGCCCGAATCCGGGATGCGCAGTTCGACCTCGGCCATTGCCGGATTACGGCGCCGTTCACAGGGCGCATGGGCGCGCATCTCGTTTCCGTGGGCAATCTGATTGCTGGCAGTCGCACAGCGACGAGTCCAACGACATTGCTCGCGACGCTTGTGTCTCTCGATCCGATTTATCTCGATTTTGATATGAGCGAGTCCGATTTCCTGACCTACTCCAAGTATCGCGAGCACCTCAAGGGAGGGCATGCCCAGAAGGTTGAAGTTGCGCTCGGCGATGACAAACAGTACGCGGGGAGCGCTGTATTCGATTTCTTGGACAATGTCCTTGACCGCTCTAGCGGCACGATCCACGCCAGGGCTACAGTTGCGAATTCCAATCTGGTTTTGACTCCCGGCCTGTTCGCTCGTGTTCGACTGGTCGTCGCGCCTCCCTCGCCGACTCTCCTCGTGCCGGACACCGCAGTGCTGCCCGACCAATCGCAACACATGGTTATGACGGTTTCGGCGGACGGGGCGGTCGCGCCAAAGCGAGTGGAGGTAGGGGAGATTCGCGGCGGTTTGCGAGTGATCCGGTCTGGGCTCGGACCGAACGATCGAGTAATCGTAGATGGATTACTGCGGGCCGCGCCCGGGACCAAAGTTGCAACGCAGGACGGAACGATCCGTTCTGTGGGCGGTCAGGACTAAAGCGAGCCAAGAACATGCGCCTGACACATTTCTTTATCGAACGCCCTCGCTTCGCGACCGTACTAAGCGCTTTCGTGACGCTCCTCGGGCTCGGTGCGCTCGCAATTCTGCCGGTCGCACAGTACCCGGAAATCGTCCCACCCACTGTGCAGATCACGACGGTGTATCCGGGAGCATCCGCGGATACGGTGTCGCGCACCGTGGCGACTCCGCTCGAGCAGCAAATCAATGGCGTCGAGAACATGCTCTACATGGGCAGTCAGTCGACCGGCGACGGCAGGCTCACAATCACCGTTACCTTCCGGATCGGCACCGACTTGAACGTGGCACAGATGCTGACGCAGAACCGCGTCCAGGATGCGTTGCCGCGGTTGCCGGAAGACGTGCAGCGTCTCGGTGTGCAAGTCAGGAAGGCGACGCCGAGCATACTCCTCGCCATTCACCTCTACTCGCCGGATAAATCGCGCGACAACCTGTATCTCTCAAACTACACAACCTTGCACGTGAAGGATATTCTCGCGCGCCTCGAAGGTGTTGGAGATGTTCAGTTCGTGGGCGGCCGGGAGTACGCCATGCGCATCTGGCTCGAACCCGACAAGGTTGCCGCAAACAATCTCAACGGCAGTGAGGTGCTGGCGGCACTACGCGCCCAGAACCTGCAGGTCTCGGCCGGGATTTTGAATCAGCCGCCGGCTCCAGGGCACGAGGCCTATCAGATCAACGTTGAGGCACTCGGCAGGCTTTCCACGCCCGAGCAGTTCGGTGACATTGTCGTCAAATCCGATAAGCAGGGAAGGGTGACACGGGTGCGCGACATCGGCCGCGTCGAGGTTGGTGCCGCTGATTATGGATCAACTGCATACATGGATCGCAGCGACGCTACGGCGCTCGTGATTTACGCTCAGCCGGGCGCAAACTCGCTCGCGGTTGAACATGCAGTGCTCTCGGCGATGAAAGATCTAAAGAAGGAGTTCCCCCAGGGCGTCGATTACAAAATCATTTACGATCCAACGACCTTCATCGCCAAATCGGTCCGCGAGGTGGTCATCACAATCTTCATCGCGATCCTTCTCGTGCTCGGCGTCGTGTTCTTGTTTCTCCAAAACTGGAGAGCCTCAATTATCCCGGTGATCGCAATTCCGGTCTCTCTCGTCGGGACGTTTGCGGTTCTGTATCCGCTTGGGATATCGCTGAACAACCTTTCACTTTTTGGCCTGGTTCTCGCGGTCGGCATCGTCGTCGATGACGCGATCGTCGTCGTTGAAAATGTCGAGCGCAACATGCGCTCCGGCATGTCGGCGTCGGATGCCGCTCACAAGACCATGGACGAAGTCGGTGGAGCGCTGATCTCGATTGCGCTGACATTGTGTGCTGTTTTCGTTCCGTCCGCTTTCCTCTCAGGAATCTCCGGACTCTTCTTTCGGCAGTTTGCCGTCACAATCGCCGCATCGACGGTCATCTCGTGCTTTGTCTCGCTGACCTTGAGCCCGGCTCTGTGCGCGGTGCTCTTCAAAGACCACGATCCACAAGGTGCTTCGTCGCATAGCCTGGTGGGTCGTTTTCTCCATTCCGGTTTTCGCTGGTTTAATCGCGGCTTCGAGAGTTTGTCGAACGGATATGGAAATCTGACACGTCGTCTGGTGGCAGGAGTGGCTATCGTTCTCGTGATCTACGTCGCGCTGATCGGCGTTGCCGGGCTGGAGTTCTCACGAGCGCAAACGGGTTTCATTCCGGAGCAGGATCAGGGATACCTGATCACCATCGTTCAGCTTCCTCCTGGAGCGACGCTCGCGCGGACAGAGGAGGTGGTGAAGCAGGCGACCGATATCATTCTGAATACCCGCGGCATCGAGCATGTTGCGCCCTTCGCGGGCCTCGATGCGATAACGTCGACGGTAGCGTCCAATTCCGCGACAATTTTTTCCAGCCTGCCCTCGCTCTACAACCATGAAATTCCCGGCGTAAACGCGAACACGGTATTGGCCGACCTACGCGCGCGTCTGTCGGTGATCAACGATGCGCGCGTGCTGACCATCCCACCTCCTCCGGTACAGGGCCTCGGGAGTGCCGGTGGTTTCAAGATGATGCTGGAGGACCGCCCCGGGCTTGGTTCAGAGGCTGTTGTGCGGGCGGCGAATGATCTGGTCGCTGCTGCGAACAAGGATCCGTATTTCGCCGGGGCGTTCACGTTATTTAACACAGGATCACCCTCCGTCTACGCGGACATCGATCGCGTGAAAGCGGAGAAGGTTGGAGTCACCCCGACCGACGTGTTTTCGACGCTGCAAGTCTATCTGGGCTCCCAATACGTGAACGATTTCAACTTACTGGGCAGGACGTACGAAGTGGTCGTCCAAGCCGATGGTCAATACAGACGCAACCAGCCGGACATCACGCGGCTGAAAGTACGCAACAGTTCCGGTGAAATGGTGCCGATTGGGACGGTGGCACAGTTGAAGGACAACACGATCCCGTACCGTGTGCCGCGCTACAATCTCTTTCCAGCCGCGGAGGTGCAAGGGGTCGCTGCTCCGGGTGTCGCCTCTGGTACGGCGCTGCTCCGAATGGAGGAGCTTGCCCACCAGGTTCTTCCGCAAGGCATTGGGTTCGAATGGACGGATCTCTCCTTCCAAGAGCAGCAGCACGGAACTCCGACCCTCGTTGTTTTCGGCGCAGCGGCTCTCTTCGTCTTCCTTGTGCTGGTAGCTCAATACGAGAGCTGGAAGTTGCCGATGGCGATCGTTCTGATCGTGCCGATGTGTCTCCTCGCCTCGGTCAGCGGCCTGCTGGCACGCGGGCTGCCGATCGACATCCTGGCGCAAATCGGTTTCGTCGTACTTGTCGGCCTGGCCGCCAAAAACGCGATCCTGATTGTCGAATTCGCGCGGCAGAAGGAAGAAGAGGGCACAGCCGCCGGGGAGGCCGCCATGCACGCCGCACGCACGCGCCTCCGGCCGATCTTGATGACGTCCTTTGCGTTCATCCTGGGGGTTGCCCCGCTGGCAGTCGCAACGGGAGCAGGTGCCGAAATGCGGCGGTCACTGGGCACGGCGGTACTGTTCGGGATGTTGGGTGTGACCTGCTTTGGTCTTCTTTTCACACCCGCCTTTTACACTTTCATCCGCAATTTCGGCCGTAACCGTAAGGAACGCGAATTGAGTCAAGCCGCGCTCAAAGCGACGGCGATCGTTCTTGCCTTCAGCCTATTTGCAGTTGGTTGTGCCGTGGGTCCACGCTATGTGAAGCCCACCACAAATCTCGCTCCATTTCATAATCTCGCCGGGGCCAGTGCGGCGAAGCCGGAATTTCCGGCACCGCCTCTCGACAGTTGGTGGACAGGCTTCAACGATCCGATGCTCGTGACTGTCGTGCAGCGCGCCCTGGACCAAGATCTCGATCTTGCCGCTGCCTTTGCGCGTGTCCGCCAGGCGCGAGCGGCAGCAGCAGCAGCGGGCGCGCAACTTCTGCCGACGGCTGATTTGGAGGCGACGGGCACGGCTCTGCACCAGAGCGTCGTGAGTCCACTGGGTTCTGTAGCGAATAGTTTTCCCGGGTACAGCCGCGATCAACGTGAGTACACAGTTGGAGCTGCGGCGAGTTGGGAAATCGATCTTTCCGGAGGGCTGCGCCGCGGCAAAGCTGCGGCTGCTGACGAACTCCAGGCTGCGCAGGCCGACCAAGTCGGAACTCGAATCACCGTCGCCGCCGAGGCAGCGGACGCCTACCTTCAGGTGAGGGAGTATCAGGCGAGGCTTGCGGTTGCGCAGCAACTCATAGATACCGATACACATCTTCTGGAGTTAGTCGAAGTGCGTCGACGGGTGGGAGTGGCGGACGATCGGGAAGTTGCCCAGGCGGAAGCACTTCTCAAGCAAGCCAAGTCGACGGTGCCCTCCTTGCGTGTGGCCCTTGAAGCCCAGCTGAACCGTCTCGACGTCCTCATGGGCGCTCAGCCGGGAACCTACGCCGAAGAGCTTTCCAAGCCAGGCGCAATTCCCGGAATCCCCGCAATCACCGGTGCCGACCAGCCTCTGGATGTCCTGCGCCGCCGACCCGACATCATCGCGGCCGAGCGCCGGCTTGCCGGGTCCAACGAGCGAATCGGTGTTGCGATTTCGGACTACTACCCGAAGGTTTCGCTTTCCGGCGCGCTTGGTTTCGACAGCACCAGCGGAGGCACTCTTTTCAACGGGAAAGCGTTCCAGCCCATCGGGACGGGAGCGCTGCGATGGCGGCTTTTCGATTTTGGAAAGGTCGCAGCCGAAGTCGCGCAATCGCGCGGCGCGTATGCCGAAGCGCTTGCCGGGTATCGGCAAGCCGCCTTGAGAGCCACGGAAGATGTCGAGAATGCGTTGATGGAGCTTGCGCAGACGCAGGTCCGCCTAGAGGAGTTGCAAGGTGAAGTTACCTCGCTTACGCGGGCTCGCGATCTTTCAGAGCGGGCCTACAAGGCCGGCGCAATTCCGCTGACCGACGTTCTGAACGCGGATAGTCAACTTCTTGTTGCACGAAACGATGTCGAGAGTACCCGGGCGGATGCGGCCCGTGCTGCCGTGCGCACCTTCCGCGCGCTTGGCGGCGGGTGGGACGTACGCAGCAACCCGTCCATCGCTGCGGTGAAATGAGGAAGCTGGAAGGGCAGAAACAAAAACCAACTATGGACAGGGCAATGGCCAAGGAACATAGCTTCGTCGCCGGTGATTATTCTGATCGCGATCTGTACGCAAGTTCTCGGACTCAGGAACGCGCCCTAAACTCGGCGATCGTCCGGGCTGAGATCAGCGAAAGCTTCGAAGAGTATCTTGAGATCTTCGACGCCTTCTACGCCGACGATATCGAGGTAAGCAGCGAAACCGGGGAAGAGCCGATTCGTGGGAAGGACAGAGTGCGTTCGCTTTTGGCCAGCTTCCTGGTTCCGCTTCACGTGATGTCCGAAATCGGTGGCCTATCGATATCCATCCGACAGACCGCGATTCCTGGAGATGTTGCAGACGAGACGCATTCCGCGTGGACGCTCGACTTGGTCGGGGTGTCCGGCAGGACGTGCACGGTGACTTGGCGGGCCCTCCGGAAATGGCACGGGTCGCGGGTAGTGTACGAGCATCACTATGACGAGCAGCAGAACGGAGGCCCCCTAACCTCCGATGACTTGAGTTTCGACACGGCGAACGTGTGGTAGTTTAAGGAAACGAATCTATGAAAAACGAAGGATCTTATGTAACCCTCGGGCTGAAGGCGTGGAAGGCGCAAATCGAACGGGCCGACAAGCTTTTTGGAAGCCTCTCGTCCGAGGAGGTGCTGCGGGAAATAGCGCCGGGCAGAAACAGGCTGCTTTATTTGTGGGGTCACCTTACGGCGATACACGACGCGATGCTGCCGCTGTTGGGGCTGGGAGATCGGCTTCATCCCGAGTTCGATGTCGCCTTCGTCTCTAATCCAGACAAGTCCCAAGCCGCTATTCCGTCGCACGAACAGGTTCGCCAGGCATGGAAAACCGTAAACGGTGAATTGTGGAAGGGGTTTGAGAAAATGTCGTGGTCCGACTGGCTCCAGCGGCACACGGCCGTATCGGAAGAAGATTTCGCGAAAGATGCTTCGCGCAATCGCTTCGCCATCCTGCTGAGCCGCACCAACCATCTGTCCTATCACCTCGGCCAGGCAGTGCTCGGACTCAAGTGATCGAGCGTGAAGCATCGGAGCTGGAGGGTCCCAGCTCAGCGACAACTGAGAAAGACAATGATCAAAAAGCTCGAACCGAAAGGAGGCCATAATGACTTCAAGACGGGAGTTTCTATCGAATGCCTTCGGAATCGCGCTCGTATCGGCCACGACTTGGCCAATCCGAGCTGACCAAGCCCGTTCAACGCACGGACAATCCGGCAGCAGTACCTCCAACTCCGGACGTACAACTCAAAATATATCCCTGAGGTGGGCCGTGCTCCTGGCGCCCAGCATACCCGCTATCACGAGCGATTTGCCTCCAGGCGAAAAAGAGCGGCCGTGGCCGCCTATTTCGTCAACGCTTATTTCTGGCGAGCGCGACGCTGTCCTGGTCGACACCCCTATTACGGTCGAGCAGGCGCGCGCCCTGGCGAATTGGGTTGTGGCGAGCGGTAAGAATCTGACGACGATCTACGCCACCCATGGCCATGGCGATCATTTCTTTGGCACCAGCACAGTTCTGGAGCGATTTCCACGTGCCCGTTTCGTCGCGCGGCCGGATGTGATTAAGATTATGCGCCAGCAAGCATCGCCAGAGTCTCTCGCTACGTTTTGGAATCCGCGTTTTCCCGGTCAGATTTCCAGCCACCTTGCAATCGCTGAAGAGCTGACCGGAAACGTCATTAACCTGGAAGGCCACGATTTAGTCAGTGTGCCACTCGGATTCACCGATACTGCTAACACGACCTGCCTTCACGTTCCGTCAATCGGTCTGATCGTAGCGGGTGATGCCGCCTACAACTGCGATCACTTACATCTGTCAGAGTCGCCCGATCAGCAGAAGCGCCAAGAGTGGATTGCTGCTCTGGATAAAATGGAGTCGCTTAAGCCACGCGCCGTGATCGCCGGACACAAGCGCGTCGGGAACGATGATAGCCCTAGGATCATTGGAGAAACGCGGCAGTATATACGTGATTTCGAGCGCCTCGCCATGCAGACGACGACCGCGCGGGAACTATATGACCAAATGCTCAAGCTCTATCCTGATTGGATCAATCGAGGTGCGCTCTGGACTTCAGTGCGTGCCATAAAAACGTGATCCGTTCAACGGCAGTGCTATGCGTAAGAAGCAAGAGCGTGACAACTGGAAGTGCGTTTTGGCTCGTTCCGGTACGTCTCAGTCCTGAGAGGTTGCTCGTGGGGAAGATGATCGTTTTTCACCGGCCAGACGGAAAGCCTTGTGCTGGCTATCTGGCCGAACCTGGTGCAAATAGAAGCGGGGGGCTTCGTCGTAATTCAGGAGTGGTGGGGTCTCAACGACCAAATCAAGGAATGAAAATTCCGCGGGCAGGGAGTGACTACCAACTGCTGTAGGGCGTCGCTTCGAACGGGGAGACCTGATCGGAGTTGGAATGCACATCCGTCACCCCGGTGCCGGATTGCTCCGGGCTCAAGACCACATCTTTGAATTCGAGGCGCCAGTCTTTCGCGTGCGTGATGGGGTCGGTAGGAACAAAGTGAATATAGCCCGCACTCTGGAGATCTTCGAGCGATTGTGGCGCCGCTTCCTTGTCGAGCGTGTAGTTGTCAATAGCCTGGCGTAGCGCCTGCAAATCCTGATGCAATACTGCTTCGTGCGCGCGCAGAACAGATTTGTCATAACGCACCGCCGCAATCCCCAAGAGGATAAAGATAATGGTCATCACGATCATCAATTCTATGAGCGTGAATCCCGCAACGCAGTGGCGCTCGCGGTCCGTCCTTCGATTGCCTCGTCGCAGAGGATTCATGACCATTACCCTAGCTATGTTTACCAGTCCGCATAGCGCGTGCTATCAGAGGCTGTAGCTTGTGACTTCGAGTAAACGTCGAATACGTTCTTCCCGCCCCAACTTGTCGAATCGGGGTCGTCTTGCACGGCGCGTAGTCCCCACTCCGCACGGCCCGCAATGGGATCAACCGGTATGCTCCGCAGGAATCGAATTTTTCGGTCGCTGCTCGCACCCAACTGCACGCCCTTTACCAGCGTCTCCAGGTCTGGCGGATAGCCTTCGCTTCCGAGTTCCACACGGATCAAGTTGCGGTCCGCCAGGTCTTTGTATCGGTCGATCGCATCGCGCATCTCGCGGAGATCGCGGCGCAACTCGGTTTCTTTCCTGTGCATGATACTGAACCGTGCGACCGGCAGAGCGGCGGTAGACAGAATAACCAGGATGGAACAGGCAATGATCAACTCCAGAAGCGTGAATCCTGCTTCGGAAGAAAGCCGCCGTCGGCGAATGGAGAACTTCTTGGACATGGGTCTCTAAGTTGGACTACGGCTGAACCTGCAGCGTTGCCTCGCTGGTGACCAGCGCAATCGGCTTTTGCTGCGAATCTTTCGCGTTGACCTGCACGATCGATAAATTCGATGTGCCTGGTGCCAGTGCCTTGATGACGATGCCCATCAGGGTACCGCTGCCATTTACGCCCGAAGTGTTCGGCTGGCGCGTTGCGGAAATAATCGCCTGACCGTGCTCCTTATCCACCCGCTGCACGATGGCGATCTCTTGCGTCCCCCCGGAGAGGAAGGTCCCGTGCTCCACCTCTTCCACGCTGATCACCGCCGGGTTGTACTGCAATAGTAGGGGGATCGAGAACAGGTCATTCACGTTATCGACCACCACGCCGATCGTCGCCGATTGCCCGGCCTTCAGCGTCAACGCTTGCGGCTCGAATCGCAGCCGTGCCGCCGCTCCCTGCTGGGGACTCGCCGCACCCGAGGGCGCGGCGTTGGATGCCGGATTCGCTGGCGTCTGCTGCGTGGGCGCTGGTGGCGTGGCGGGCGCGCGGAGCTCACTTTCGCGCCTCACTTGGATGTTCTGGTCGGAACCCGAAGCAACGGATCGCAAGTTAGCCCGCGTCCATTCCGGAATGCGCACGATGCGAGGGATCAACACAATCAGAACTTCGTCTTCCTGATACTCGGTCTTATCCTCGGAGAACAGGTAACGCAACAGGGGCATTTTTGCCAGACCCGGCCAGCCGCTCAGGGTTTTCGAGTTCGTCCTTTGGACAAGCCCGCCGAGAATATTGACCTCGCCTTCCTTCAGTCGAATGTCATGTTCGACAACGCGCTGGCTGATGATCGGCTGCGTAATACCACCGATGGTCGCGTCGCCGGTGTGTGAACTTACTTCTATTTTTACTTTCATGCTGATTTCATGATTTGGGTGCACGCGCGGGGTGACGTCGACGTTGACTCCGACGTCCAGGTAGGTGAACTGCGTATTCACCAGTAAGTTGCTGCCGACGTTGGCTGCTCCGCCAACGCCAATCCCTGCCCCGAAGCTGCCGGTGGCAATCGGGATTTTGTCACCGATGCGGAGCTTCGCAACCTGGCCATCTACCGACCGAATTTCGGGGTTCTGAATGATTTTCGTCGACGAATCGGTCAAAATCGCATTCGCCGTGAAGCTGGGAAGCGTCACGCTGTAATCGGCGCCAGTCAGATGCCTGAGCTGGTTGAGAGTCAAGGGGTTATTGGTGTTAGCTCCCCCGGTACTAGGTGTAGTCGTTGCACTTCCCGGCGGGATGACGCTGATGGAGGCGTGTTGCCCGGGCAGGATGCCCAAGTCGCGCAACCGATCGATGCGCGCCTCCAGGACTTCGACCTGGATGACGACCTCCGGTTTGGCTTTATCAATGTCCCGAATCATTTTCTCCGCCAGAGCCAGCTTGTCCGGGCTATCGCGCACGATGATGGCATTCTGTGAATTTAGCTGCTGAATCCGCTTCAAATCGAGCAACTGCCGCAAGCCGGTCACAATCTCCGTCAGATCCTGCGGCTGTACGGTGTTCGAAAGATAAAAGGTTTTCACCAGCTGCTCTTCGTAATCGCGCCGCTTTTGTGTCTGGTCCGGAATTACCATAATGATGTTTTCGGTCACCGGCTTCCAAAACGCTTTGCTTTCCAGCGAAACGATCTCCAAAGCCTGTTCTAGCGTGACGTTGTTCAAATTCGCCGGGATCCTTCGGGCCGGGAAGTCCGGATCGAAGATCACAGTGAGGCCCGCCAGCTTTCCGATCGTCTCGAACACGATCTTCGCATCGTTCGTCATGTTCAGATTGATCGGTGCGCGGGAGAGCGGCTTGATTTCCGGCGGCATGGAGGCCAACTGCTGTTCATTTGGGTCTGGCGGGGGTTCGGCAGCAGCGTCCGTGGCGCGGCTCTTCTCCCCGATCATCTCCAGGGTCTTACGCAACTCCTGGTCGGCGACTGGGCTCGAAGGGTCGATCACTTGCGCCCGCTGGAATTGCGCAACGGCGCCCTGGAGGTCGCCATTGTCGCGCAACTTTACGCCTTGTTTCACGTGTAGCGCGCCGGCCTCGAAGCGAGTCTGGTTCAGCTTGATCTTGAAGCTGGCGTTGTTGGGATCGGATTTGACGGCTTTCAGGTAATAATCGAACGCGGCGTCATAGTCCTGGAGAGTTTCAGCCTTACGCCCTTGGTTATAGTCAGTTTGGCCCTTCGGGCAGCCCGCAGAGAGCAACCCGAAACCGAAACAAACAATCAGCGTTCCACACCGGCGCATGGACTCTCCGGGGTACCGACATGATGCTGACGCAGTCTAGCATCGGGTTAGAGGCCGGGCAAGCAAGGGAAGGTTGGCTGTCTTGCATCGAATAACCCCTGTCGCTAAGATTTAGCCCTGCACTTATGTATGATGGGAACCCGTGGCCAAACCTGCGAAAAAGACCGAGAAGCCGAGCGAGAAGATCGTGGCGCAAAACCGCGCGGCCTCGTATAACTACCATATTCTGGAGAAGCATGAGGCCGGGCTGGTGCTCCACGGCACGGAAGTCAAGGCTTTGCGCGAAGGAAAGGCGAACATTCGAGACGCTTTTGTGGAATTTAAGCCCACTGGCGCATGGCTCGTAAACGCGCACATTGCGCAGTACTTGCCGGGCGGTCCTTGGAATCATGAGCCGCTCGGTTCGCGCAAGCTCTTGCTCCACAAAAATGAAATCTACAAGCTGTCCGGCCGCATCGAGGCCAAGGGTTTGACCGTTATTCCCCTACGAATCTACTTTCGCGATGGCCTCGCAAAGTGCGAGATCGCCCTGGCGCAGGGTAAGAAACAGTGGGACCGCCGCCAGGACGAACGCACCAAGGAGGCCCGCAGGGAAGCAGAAGAAGCCATGTATCGCAATCGGAGGCGATAGAGCCGCTATGGAGATCACGCTGGTAACTAGTCCGTACGCAGCACTCGATACCGAAGCGCTCGTAACGTATCTGTTCGAAGAAGCGGGCCCGGTCCAGGGCCGCATCGCCGAGTTGGATCAGGCCGCGAATGGCTTGCTGGGAAAACTCTCCAAGAGCGGAGAGCTGACCGGCAAAATGCTGGAATTCACCCTCGTGCACGCACCGTCCGGGTTGAAAGCTGCGCGACTCCTCCTCGTCGGAGCGGGTAAGCGCGAGCAATTCAACAGTGCAACCCTTCGAAAGGTGGCCGGCGCGGGGCTGCGTTATCTCAAAGCGAGATCCATCAAGCACTTCGGTTTCCTGGTGCGCGAAAACGAAGCCACGGAAGAGTCGGCCCAAGTCATAGCCGAAGGGGCTCTAGCCGCCAATTTCGAATCGGACAAGTACAAGACCGAGAAAAAGAACGGCAAATCCGTCGATAGCGTTTTGCTGGCGGGCTATACCGATATCGAGCGCGCCGCTGGCGAGAGAGGCTTGGCCCGCGGACGCATCATTGCCGATGCGCAGAATTTCGCCCGCGACCTCGCAAACGAACCATCCAACAAGCTCACACCGAGAATCCTGGCGGAAAAAGCGGAAGCCATGGCAAAGCAAGCCGGACTGACCGTAGAAATCCTTGATGAAAGGAAAATTGCCGAGTTGAAAATGGGCGCTCTCCTCAGCGTCGCCCAGGGCAGCATTGAGCCGCCGCGAATGATGGTCGTTACCTATATGCCCGCGAATCCCAAGCCGGACGCGCCGGTCATCGGCCTGGTCGGCAAAGCGGTCACCTTTGACACTGGCGGCATCTCCATCAAGCCCGCCGAGGGCATGGAAAAAATGAAATACGACATGGCTGGCGGCGCCACGATGCTCGGCGTGATGCGCGCTCTCGCGGCCTTGAAACCCAAGGTCAAAGTGATCTGCGTCGTGCCCTCAACGGAAAACATGCCGGGCGGGAGGGCGCAAAAACCCGGCGATATTCAGGTCGCCATGTCCGGCAAGACCATCGAAGTTCTGAACACCGACGCCGAAGGACGCCTGATCCTTGCCGATGGCATCACGTACGCAAAGCAACTCGGCGCCACCCATCTTATCGATGCCGCCACGCTGACCGGAGCAATCGTCGTCGCGCTGGCAAATATTAACGTCGGCGTCTTCGGATCCGAGCAGGCCTTTACGGACAAACTCCTTGCCAGTTCGAAAGCCGCCGGCGAAAAAATGTGGCAGATGCCCGTTGACGACGAATATCGCGAATTCATCAAGGGCAGCGTCGCCGATATTCAGAACATCGGCAGCGGCAAAGGCGGCGGCGCCATCACCGGCGCCATGTTCATCAAGGAGTTTTCCGGCGATACCCCGTGGATCCACCTGGACATCGCCGGCACCGCCTGGAACGACGATGCCAAACCCTGGCTTGCCAAGGGTCCCACCGGCGTCGCCCTCCGCACCCTCGTTCACCTGGTTATGTCGTACTGACCTTCGGTAACGAGTCAGGAGCGAAAGACGGCAGGAGCGGCAGGGTGAAAGATCTGTTCATTGTGCTTTTAAGCTTCGCAACAGTAGTGGGTCTCTTCTATTTGCGAGTGAAACGCGCGGGCGGTTGGCCATTGCTGCCAAAACGCAAAATTCAAACGCTCTTCAGTGGCAAGAACAAGGACCGAAACCCCAGCTGATCCGCTCACATCTTTTCGGGTGCTTCGATACCCAACAGCGAGAGTGCTCGCACAAGCTGCGCTTCAACAAGTTCCGTCAACCGCAACAAAAACGCCCGCTTTTGTTCGTCGGCTTCCGACAAAATATGGTGTTTGTGATAAAAATTATTGAACGCCTGCGCCAGTTGAAACGCGTACTTCGCCAAAAACGCCGGCTCCTGCGCACCGATCGCCGCATCCACCGCGCCATCCAGCGAACCTGCGAGGAGCAAAACTTCCCATAATCCATTGCCCTCCGGCATAGTAAGCAACGAGGCGACTGTCTCTTGCGTGACTTCGACGGTCGTCGCTGCCGCCTCCGCGCCTTTGCGCCGTATCCCGCGGATGCGCACTACCGCGTACTGACAATACGGCCCGGTTTCTCCCTCGAAACTCATGGCATCCTTGAAATCGAACGCGATAATCGCATTGCGTGTAAATTTCAGCAGGAAGAAGCGCAGCGCCCCCACTGCGATGGCACGCGCGGTTTTCTCTTGTTCCATCGCACTCATGTCCGGATGCCGCTGCCGCACTTCCGACAGCGTCGCCGCTTCTAGCTTGTCGAGCAAGTCGTCTGCCTTCACGCCAAACCCTTTGCGCCCGCTCACCTCGACGTACGGCTTCTTGGCTTCCTCCGGAGATAGTTCGTAACCCATCTCCGCCGCGCAGTGCGGCGTGAGCGCCACAATCTCATACGACAGATGAATGGAACTCTCCGCCTCCTTCGAGTGCCCCAGCCGCCGCAGGCCCTCCGCAACCACATCCTGCAAATACGCTTGTCGCGCATCGATGACGTTGTAAACCGTCGAAGCCGCCTCGCCGAAGTGTGACGCGGCGGGATCATCCTTGCCGCTCGTGGTGCCCCAAACAACTTGGCCTTCCGGCGCACCCTTCCACTTCGCATAATGAAAATCCTTGCCGAGCAGCCCAAATTTCCAGAGCTGATAGGCAATGTCTTTGCCGACGTAGGTCACCGTGCCGTTTGAGCGCACAATAATCTTGTCCTGCGTATTCTCGTCGTCTTCCGTTTTCTCTGTGCCCTCTGTGTTCTCTGTGTTAACTCTTGTTTTTTCTTCCTCTTCCCAAGGCATCACCCAGCAGCCGGCCATTTTCCCGCTGTTCGCCAATTGAATCGCGCCCGATTCTTTCAACTTCGCAAACGCCGCATCCCAGAACTTCAAGTGCAGGATTTCGCTTTCCCGGGCCAACAGTTCATATGCGATTCCGAGCCGCGCCATTGTTCGCAAATGACAGCTCACGATGGCGTCCGCCACGGCCTGCGCCACCTCCGCGTCCTCGCCACTGCCTTGCTCAATGGCTCGCAGTGTCTTGCCCCGCAATGTTGCCGCGCGCGCCTTGTCTTCTTCAAAAAAGTGCGTCGCTTTCGCGTACAAATCCCAGCAGTAATAGTCGAACCGCGGCTCCATCGCGAGCATCTTCACGCTCACGGGAGTGCGCTTCTCCATGTGCAGGAATCCGATGACCACATCGGCGACCTGCACGCCCGTATTGTCGATGTAGTTCTGAACCTGCACGTTATAGCCAGCATGTCGCAGGGTTCTGGCCATCGTGTCGCCCAGAACCGCATTCCGCACATGACCGATATGCGCCGCCTTGTTCGGGTTGATGCTGGTGTGCTCGACGATGATCTTTTCCGGCTTGTGCTCCGCTCTGCCACCGGTCGCTTCCTGACGCACGCTGCTCCAGAAAGCTGCCCGGTCGAAAAATGCGTTCAGATATCCCGCGCCCGCCACCTCCATTCTCGCGATCCCTGGCACCGGGCCCAGACCAGCCGCAATGTCCTGCGCGATCTGTCGCGGCGCCCGCTTCAGCCGCTTAGCGAGCTCGAACGCCACCGGCGATGCCGCTTCACCCAACTCGATCTTCGGCGGCCGCTCCAGCACAACCGCTAACTCGACGCCATACTTTTCTCGTATGTGCGCAGCCAGCGCCTCGCGCAACCGATTCGTCAGTACCTGATACACGTGTCCTCGGACCTCTCCGCATCAATCTCAAAGCCCATCAGTATAGAGAGCCCATTACACGCGGTCAAAGACAGGGTACCCCCCTCGCTGTTCCAACGGCATCCGTTTGACACGCTTTGCTTACGCCGATAGTATCAATCTGCTCCCGGCGGACACATTTTCTGCGGCCTCAGCCTCACCGCGCGGCGGCGGTGTCCCATGAAACTTGCGTATTTTGACTGTTTTTCGGGCATCAGCGGAGATATGGCACTCGGCGCGGTGGTTGACGCCGGGTGCGACGTCGAGCGTCTCCGCGCCGAACTGCGCGGCCTCCAGGTGCCTGGCTGGGAGCTCTCCGCCGAAAAAGTCTGGAAGAACGGCATGGCGGCGACCTACGTCAAGGTCAAGAGCGCGGACCAGCAGAAGCACCGTTCGCTCAGCGCGATTCTCGACATTTTGCAGAAGTCGCAGCTCGAGCCTTCCGTGCGCGAGCAGGCCGCCGCGATTTTCACAAAGCTGGGTGAAGCGGAAGCGCGGGTTCACGATGTGCCCATCGAGAAGATTCACTTCCACGAAGTCGGTGCAGCGGACGCCATCGTGGACATCGTCGGTGCCTGTATTGGTTTCGGAGCGCTGGGCATCGAGCGCTTCGCTTGCTCGCCTCTGAACCTTGGCGGGGGCACGGCCCAGATGGCGCACGGCATTCTTCCTGTTCCCGCGCCGGCGACGGCCAATTTACTCCGGGGGAGGCCAACTTACTCCAACGGGGTACAAAAGGAACTCGTGACGCCCACCGGCGCTGCCATCGTTGCAACACTGTGCGACACGTTTGGTCCGCAACCCGCCATGAGCGTCTCTGCGATCGGCTACGGCGCGGGTACGGCCGACTTGGAAGGCCAGCCCAATGTCCTGCGAATCATGATCGGCGAGGCCGCGGGAAAGACCGTCCCCGGATTTGATGAAGAGATCGCCGTGGTCGAAGCGAATCTCGATGACATGAATCCTCAGATTTACGGCTATTTCCTCGAAAAAGCGCTGGCGGGGGGCGCGCTGGATGTCTACACCACCCCGGTGCAGATGAAAAAGAATCGTCCAGGCACTCTTCTAACTGTTTTGTGCCGGCCGCAGGACACGAACAGCCTGATGTCGCTCATCTTCGCGGAAACGACGACTTTCGGCGCGCGCACCTACCGGGCGCAGCGGCGTGCACTGCCGCGCGAATTGGTCAGCGTCACCACAAGTTTCGGCGAAGTTCGGATCAAAATTTCGCGAGTGAACGGCCGCATCCTGCACGTCGCGCCCGAATACGATGATTGCCGCAAGCTGGCCGTCGAAAAAAACATCCCGCTCCAGCGCGTCATCGCGGAAGCGCTCCGCAGCTATGAGGCAGGTGGAAAGACGGAGTAGTCATTCGAAACGAATCGGAAAGAACGGGGAATGCCAGCAACAAAACCAAAATTCTACATCACCACGCCGATCTACTATACGAACGGCTTGCCGCACATTGGTCACACATATTCCACGATCGTATGCGACACCATCCGCCGCTATAAGCGCATGCTCGGCTACGACGTCGTGATGACCACCGGCACGGACGAGCATGGCGTCAACGTGGAGCGCTCCGCGCGCAAAGCTGGCGTGCCGGAATCGGAATTTGTCGCCCGGATGGCGGCGGAGTGGCGCGCCCTTTGGGATGAATTGGGCATCCAGGGCGACGAATTTATCCGCACGACAGACCTTCAGCACGCGCACACCGTCCAGTGGCTTTTCCGCAAGTGCCGCGACAACGGGTACGTCTATGCCGGCCACTACACGGGACAATACTGCGTGCATGACAACGCTTATGTGGATGTGCAGCCTGGCGAAAATTGCCCGGATTGCGGGCGTCCGACGGAAACCGTTACCGAGGAAAACTATTTTTTTAAGCTTTCGGCTTTTCAGAAGCCACTACTCAACTGGTACGCCAACCATCCGGAATTTATCCAGCCCGAGTCCCGCCGCAACGAGGTGCTCAGCTTCGTCGAGGGCGGCCTGAAAGATCTGAGCATCACGCGGACTTCCATTCGGTGGGGAATTCCCGTGCCCGGCGAGGAACGTCACGTCTTTTACGTTTGGTTTGATGCGCTGACCGCCTATCTGAGCGCCGTCGGCGGACCGGACTACGAGAGCCGCGGATTCTGGCCCGCCGATGTTCATCTGGTCGGAAAAGAGATCATCCGTTTTCACGCCGTCTTCTGGCCCGCGTTCCTGATGGCCGCGAGGCTGCCGCTGCCGAAGCAGATCTGGGCACACGGTTGGCTGTTGATGGACAGCACCAAGATGAGCAAGTCGCTTGGCAACGTGGTTCGTCCGCGGCCCATCGTCAACGTCCTGGGTATGGACGCGCTGCGCTATTACCTTTTGCGCGAAACCGTCTTTGGACAGGATGGCAACTTCAGCTACGACGCATTGGTGACGCGTTACAACGCCGATCTCGCCAACGGCCTCGGCAACCTCGCCAGCCGGACGCTGACAATGATTGAGAAATACTTCGAGGGGAGAGTTCCACAACCTGATCCCAGATACCTTGCTCCGCAGTTACAAGACACTGCGATCACCGACTCGAGCATTTGGTCAGACAAAGAAATACTCAGAAAAACTACCGAAGCTGCGAAAACAGCTGTGCTCGCACACTATGAGAGACTCGAGTTTAGCCGAGCGCTAGAATCGATTTGGGGCGTGGTCGCCGCCCTTGACAGATACCTGACCTCCGAGAAGCCTTGGGTCACTTCCGCAGAAGCGACCGTAGAGAGACAGAAATTCACTCTTTACAACGCCGCTCAGGTGCTGCGGATCATTACTGTACTGGCATGTCCGGTTCTTCCTGGGGCGACGGAAAAGCTTTGGAAACAGCTCGGGCAGCCTGGCCCGGTCGGTGAGCAGAGGATTAACGAATTGCAGTGGGGCCAAGTCAAGCCGGGCACACAGCTCGGCAAGTCTCAAACACTATTTCCGCGTATCGAGAAAGCAGAAGCAGTCGAGAGGATGGAAGCGATGGAAAACGAGGCACAGAAACAACCGCCACCCACAGCCGCAAGTGTGCCGGCCAGTGCAGCTGCCCCTGCCGGTGCAGCCGCTGCGGCGCAACCCGCGCCGGAGAAAATTGCCATTGAAGACTTCGCCAAAGTCGAGATGCGAGTTGGCCAAATTAAGACGGCCGAGCGCATCGTCGGCGCCGACAAGCTGCTCAAGATTACCGTTGATATCGGGACCGAGATACGGCAAGTCTGTGCCGGAATCGCGCAGTACTACGAACCGGAGGCACTCATCGGCCGCAAGGTCGCTGTGGTCGTGAATCTGGCACCGCGCAAGCTGCGCGGCGTCGAGTCCAACGGCATGATCATCGCCGCGGCCGTCGGCCCCGAGGGCCGCCCAGTCCTCGCTGGTTTTCTCGAGGATGTCGAAGTCGGCTCGCGGCTGAAGTAGGTAGTGACTTTTGTGGCGCCGGCAAAATTGCCCGTGCATCCGAGCCAGGTCACGGTTGACTCACACAGCCAAGATTAACTCTGCCACAAGAGCAACAAATATCAGCGATTCATGGAACTCATCGACTCGCACGCGCACATCGATTTCCCGCAATTCGCCGAAGACCGCGAAGCCGTGCTCGAACGCGCCCGCGCCGCCGGAGTGACCGCGTTGCTCGCCATCGGCACGGGACCTGGTCCCCAGAAGCTCGACGCCGCGTTGCCTTTCGCCGAGCAGCACGATTGGATTTACGCGACCGTCGGAGTTCACCCGCACGAAGCGAAAGAAGTCACTCCGCAACATCTTGAACAGCTGGCAACACTCGCGAAACGTCCCCGCGTCATCGCCTGGGGCGAGATCGGTCTCGACTATCATTACGATCACTCGCCGCGCGAGGTACAAACGCGCGTCTTTCGCAAACAGATGGCGCTCGCCCGAGAGGCCAAGCTGCCCATCGTCATCCATTGCCGCGAGGCTTGGTCTGACTGCCTCAACCTCATCGAAGAAGACTGGAGATCGAGTGGCCTCGCCGGCATTCTGCATTGTTTCAGCAGTACCCTGGAAGACGCCAGGCGCGGTGTCGAGATGGGCTTTCTGATTTCATTTGCGGGGAATTCGACCTATCCGAAGGCGCAGAATCTTCGGGACATTGCGAAAGCTTTGCCGCTCGAGAATCTTTTGATTGAAACGGACGCGCCGTACCTCGCGCCGCAGCCGTACCGCGGCAAGAGGAACGAGCCCGCCTACGTGGCGGAGGTAGCGCACATGCTGGCGAGTGTGAGAAACTTACCGCCGGAAGAAGTCGCCGCAACCACCGCAGCGAATTTCCGGCGTTTCTTCCATCTTACAAAACCGGCAGTGTCAGGGGCCGACGGGAACCGGTGAGTTGACAGCCTCGAGGTCACAAGAAATTTGATGCAGGCCAGGAGGAAGGCCATCCCAGTTCTGACGGCTAGAGAGATTTTCGATCTCGTCCGGGACGACCTCGTCCTGGTGGAGCAGGAACTCGCGCGACAAACCGCCGCCGCCTTCGAGCCGGTTTCGGAAATTACCAGCTATCTTTTGGGCGGTGGTGGAAAGCGTTTGCGTCCCGCGCTTCTGCTTCTTTCTGCGAGTTACGCGGGCAAGCGCGCGCCAGGCGCAATCCGCCTCGCCGCCGTGGTCGAACTTCTCCACAGTGCTACGCTGATTCATGACGACGTAATCGACAGCGCGGACACGCGCCGCGGAAGGCCCTCCGCGAATTCCCGCTGGGGAAATCATCGCAGCGTTCTTGCGGGCGACTGGCTCTACATGCAGTCGTTTCAAACGGCGCTGGAGGAACGCAACTTCCGCATTCTGGATATTCTCATTGACCTCACGCAGAAAATGGTTGAAGGCGAACTGATTCAACTGGCCAAAATTGGCCGCATTGACGTGACGGAAGAAGATGCGCTGCGGCTTGCGACCTACAAGACAGCCTGCCTGTTCAGCGGCTGCGCTCGCCTCGGCGGAGTTCTTGGCGGCGTCGAAGGGACTGAAGAAGAAGCACTCGCGGATTACGGGCGTTACGCCGGCCTGGCATTCCAGCTCGTCGACGATCTACTGGATTTTACGGCGTCATCCGAACAGCTGGGTAAGCCTGTCCTCAGCGATTTGAAAGAAGGCAAGGTCACGCTGCCTCTCATCTATGCAATGGAGAACGGCCACCGCGAAGCGCGTGAGCTGATCGCCCGCGTTCTGGAGGAAAAAGAATTTAATTCCGTTCGGCCGGAGACCATCGTTTCACTTGTACATGACTCTGGCGCGCTCGATCGCGCTCGCACTCTTGCGCACGATTACGCGCGCCGTGCTAAGGCTTGCGTCGATGGCCGCGTTGATTCTGATTACGCGCGCGCTCTCCTTACGCTGCCGGATTTCATCCTCGAGCGCGAAAACTAACCGCGGCGCTCGCCATGTTGCCCTTCAAGCTGGTTTTCCACGAACGTTACGATCTTAATCTCGGCTCGCATGTCTTTCCGTCGCAGAAGTTTCGCCTCATCGCGGAAATGCTCCGGCACGAGGGAATCGCTGTGGAAAAGGACTTTCTGCGGCCCCCTCCTGCCACCGATGCGGACATCCTCCGCGTCCATGCGGCAGATTGGGTGCGCAAGCTGAAGACTGGCACGCTGACCGCCAGCGAACAGATGAGGCTTGAGGTGCCGTATTCGACGGAATTCGTCGAGGCCGTGTGGCTCGCCGCGGGCGGCACAATCCTCGCGGCGCAGTCCGCGCTGCGAGATGGTTTCGGGTGCAATCTCGGCGGCGGTTTCCATCATGCTTATCCGGGTCACGGCGAAGGATTCTGTGCCGTCCACGATGTCGCCGTTGCGATCAGGCGCCTTCAGTCTGACGGCTCGATTCGCAAGGCGCTCGTCGTCGATACCGACGTCCACCATGGCAATGGCACTGCGGCAATTTTTCGCGATGACCGCAGTGTCTTCACGCTCTCGATCCATCAAGAGAACAACTATCCGGCGAATAAACCGCCTTCGACCGTCGATCTGAACATGTGGGATCGTGCAGACGATGACGAATATCTCGGGGCGCTCATCCCCGCGGTGCAGTCCGCACTCAATGAGTTTCGTCCGGACATGGTTTTTTACGTTGGCGGCGCAGACCCGTATTGTGAAGACCAGCTCGGTGGATTGTCCTTGACCAAGCAAGGCTTGACGCTGAGGGACCGCAAAGTGTTTGAAGAATCCCGCAAGCGCGGAATTCCCGTCGCGACGACGCTCGCGGGGGGTTATGCACGACGTGTGGAGGATACGGTCCGCATCCACGTCAACACCATCCTTGCTGCGCGCGACGTCGCCGCGGTTTTCCCCTCTGCTTCTGCTGCACGAAACTGTTAGACTCCTGCTCGCCATTGGGTGAGATTATTTTTGGGAAGAAGGGAATTTCTCGATGCCGCGCTCAAGATATCGGTTTTTCCCAGGTATGCAGGCTTTGTTGCTCGGTGTTCTGTCCCTGCATTTTGCCCCATCGTGCGTATTGGCTCAAGCATCTGCGCAAGCGCCGAAAAAGCTCAAAGTCTATATCTCTGTGGACATGGAGGGCATTGCCGGTGTCGTGACCGCGGACCAACTGGGGCCTGGCGGCTTCGAGTACGATCGCTTCCGCCAGTTCATGACCAATGAGGCTCTGGCCGCTCTGCGCGCCGCGAAAGCCTCCGGAGCCACGGAAATCGTGGTCAGCGATTCGCATGGGAATGGCGAGAATCTCTTGATCGAGCAATTCCCGAAGGACGTGCGGATCATTCGCTCCTGGCCGCGCCGGGGAGAGATGATGGCGGGTCTGGATTCGAGCTTTGATGCCGCGCTCTTCGTCGGCTATCACGCGTCGACAACGAATCCACGAGGAGTCCGCGCGCACACTTTCTCAAGCGCGCATCTCGCTCGAGTTGCGCTCAACGGAAATGCCGTGACGGAAGGGGAATTCAACGCGGCGTTTGCAGGTTCCGTGGGAGTGCCCGTGATCTTCGCGTCCGGCGATGACGCCGCAATGGAAGAGCTGAGATCCCGCCTCGGAAATGTTGAAACAGTTGAGACCAAGAAGACACTCGGGTTTCATTCCGCGGAGACGCTTACGCCGGAAGCATCCTGCGAAAAGATCGCGGGTGGCGTAAAGTCGGCGATGGGCCGGTTGCGCGATTTCAAGCCATACGTTCTCAAGACGCCCATTAACTTGGAGCTGAGTTTCAAGAATTACCTGCCTGCAGAAGTGCTGAGTTATCTGCGGACGGTTCAGCGCGTAGATTCACACACCATCCGATTTGTCGGCAAGGACATGGCGGAGTTAACGGACTTCCTGGCGTTCGTGACCAACTACAGCCCCGAGCTAACTCCCTGAACGGTTCGCTACTGCTTGGCGCTTGCCGTCCCGAGGGTGCGCCGGATTGCTTCCCTGAGGTCCTTTTCTACGCTATCGGGATCAAATCCTTCTCCGCGGTAAGCGATCTTTCCCTCTCGATCCAGAACGATAACGGTGGGGAAGGAACGAACCGCGAGCAAACGGTCCAGGCCATCCGCGTAGACGACGGTAGTCTTGGGATTTTCGTCTTTCAGATAAGGAGGCACGAGAGCCTCGTCTTCGTCGCAATCCGCGGCCAGAAAGAGAACCGCGCGGGCATCCTGAAATTCCGCGGCCACATGTTCGAAATGTGGCTCCATTGCACGGCAGGGCCCGCACCAAGTGGCCCAGAAATTCACAACAAGAATCATTCCCTTGGTATTCGCAAGGGGGAATGGCGTTCCATCGGGCGCTTTGCGCAGAGTGAATTCGTACGGTTCTCTTGCGGAAGCATTTTTCCTGGCGCCAGCGCCAACAGCCGCGTGCGTCACATCATCGTAGGTGCGCAAAAGGAAATCGCCCAGCCCGTCTTCGGAGCCGTGCGACAATCTCCAGACGTTTCCCAGTTTCTGGCGGATCTCGCGCCGATTAGCGCCTCCGCTGGCCGCATCGGCCAGGGCGAATGCACGGGCATACTCGGCAATCGCGCGCGTCAAATCTTTCTTTAACTCGGCGATTTCGCCCAGTTTTTCCGCCGGCCCAGCGCTGGGGAGCGACGCATAGCTTGCCTCGAAGTCTTTCTGGGCCGCGGCCATATCTTGCAACCTCATCTCCAGGCGTCCGCGCAGGAGAAGGATGGACATGAGGTCGCGTTTCTTTTCGTTTTGCCACTCTTCGGGCGATTGCCGCGGCGATTTGTCCGCGGAGGAGCTGTGCTCCACAGATGCCAATACCCGTGACGAGTAGTTCGCAGCACGGAGCAGACCAGCGTCGTCGCCATTGCGCTCCAAAAGTTGAATTGCCAGCAGCGTCGTCGAGATATCTTCCGGCGTCAACGCAACAATGCGTTCGGCGTAATCCGTTGCCCGCGCAGGGTCCCGCACTTGCAGGCTTGCTTCCACAAGAGCCCTATAAATTTGAGGTTTTTGTGGTGTTTCCGGATATTTCTGAAGATAGGCTTCGAGATTGCGGACTAAAGCGGCCCGATCATTCGCGGCGTCATCGATCGCCTTCTGGAGTTCCTCTTGGGGCGAGGACGCTGCCGGAGTAGGAGGTTTGCTCTGAGTTTGCTGCGGTTTTTCCGCAGGCGAACCCAGTCCATTATTCTGCAGTGACTGAGGGCAGGCCGTCGAACAAACGGAGGCCGCACAGAAAACCGCGGTAAACACGGCGATTCCCGGTGCAAGGATTCGAAGCAAAGCCATCGTCCGGTATTCTAAATGGTTCGGTGCGGAATTGCTGAATTTCTCTTGTTAAGAGGGTTGAGCACAACGAAAAAAGGCAGTGCTAGCAGCCGAGTACTAAACGGCCCCGCTAAGCCGTATCTCTCCGGTGACGGTATGAACTTCAACGCGGCCGCCGCCGTCGCCCATTCGGGCCCGCAGCGAATGCTTGCCCTGCTCTTCGATCACGATGGGGATATCCGTCCGGATTTCCCCAGACACTGCCTCAGCAGAAAGATGAAAGTTGGTGTTTTGCGGCACGCTCAGCCGCACCGGGCCCGAAACTGTATTCAGGTTCCAGTAGCTGTTTGTGCCAGGATCGCCTTGCACGCTTACAGGACCCGACGCAGCGTGTATCTTCACGTCATTCTTCGCGCCCTGAACATCAATTGAGCCGCTGGCCGTTGTGGCCTCGACGCGGCCTCCCAACTTCGCAACCCGAGCCGCGCCCGACAGCGCGTTGATGTTCACATCGCCCTTAACGTTCGAAACGGTCACATTTCCGGAAGCGCTCGAGGCACGCACGTCATCCCCCATATCGATCGCGTCAATCGAACCACTCAGCGTGGATAGTTGGGCGTAACGATCGATCCGTTCCACATGAATCGCGCCGGACGCCGCCACCGCCTTGACGGGTCCGCGCACACCACGGATTGTTTGCGAGCCCGACGCCACGTTCGTGCTGACTTCCGTCTCCTGCGGCACCTCGATGGTATAGGAAACGGTGATGTTGCGGAGGCGGGTCAAATCTTTGCCGATGCGAATGGTATCACCCTTCTGTTCGACCGGCGGATTCGACACCAGTTCGTTTATCCGCTGCTGTGGGTTGCTGAAAGAAATTCCCGAAGCGCGGACATCAGCCTGCACATGCACTTTTCCGTCTGCGCTTCCGTTGATCACGACGTCCCCAGCTGCGTTTACTAACTCCAGCCGAATCGGGCCCGTGACGCTCAGTGTCCGGGTGAAGCTGCCAGTGGTGGACGATCCCTCGCCGCACGCGCCAAGTGCGGCTGAGACGGCGAGCAATGCAATGGGTGTGGCCAGCCTGCGGTGTCCCGTCATCGTTCCTCCGTCGTTCTGACTGGGCCTTCACTGCACCGTTCTATTGGGAGATACGTAAGAATCGTGATTTATGTTCCTAGACTGGCTTTGGCAGTGAATTTCACCTTGCGCGCAAGGCCTTCATTGAGTGATCCCTGCCTGTAGCCTTCCAGGTCGAGCGTCACATAGGCGAAACCCGCGGCCTTCAATCTCGAAGCAATGGCGAGCGCCACTTCCGAGGACAATGCGCGCGGCATCTCGTCCGGGGCGATCTCGACGCGGGCCAATTGTTCGTGAAGCCGAACGCGGAATTGACGGAAGCCCAGCTCCCGGAGCGCCGCCTCTCCGCGCTCCACAAGCGCTAGCCTTTCCGGTGTTACTTGTGTTCCATAAGGCAGCCGAGATGCGAGGCACGCGGAAGCGGGGCGGTCCCAGGTCGGAAGTCCCGCACGATGGGAGAGAGAGCGAATCTCTGCCTTGCGGAGACCAGCGTCGAGCAATGGGGCAAGCACCTGGTGTTCCGTTGCTGCGCGGTGACCGGGACGAAAATCGAGAGTGTCATCGGCATTCACGCCGTAGGCGACAGCGGCGAAACCGCGGTCGCGCGCGATTCCATCCAGCACCGAGAACAACTCGTCCTTGCAAAAGTAACAGCGATCGGCTGCATTGGCGCGGTAAGCTGGATTTTCCAATTCATGAGTGTCAATAAATTCGTGGCGCACATGGAGTGCTTTCACAAAGCCCCGAACCTGCGCGCGGTCGTATTCGGAAAAACTGGGTGACAACGCCGTCACTGACAACGCGCGTTCCCCCAGGGCGCGCTGCGCCGCCCAGGCCAGATACGCGGAATCTGCTCCCCCGGACAAGGCGATTAAAATCGACGGAATTTCCGACAAACGGGACAGCAGGAACTTCTCTTTTTCTTCGGCAGTGGCCCCGGCTAATTTTGCGGAACGCCATTCTTCCTTGGATCGAATGTGCACGAGCGTCTTCATCTAAAGCGAAAGTATACCGCAGAGTTTGAAGTCAGGTGCGAAAACCCGGAGGTTAGGGACATCTTCACTTGAAATCGAGGAGTACGTCGGCTACCCCCATTCCTGCGTCCGTTCTCACCCAGTGGCCAACGTTTTCATAGTGCACCGGCAGATCGCCGAAGACTTTTTCCGGATGCGTTTCCAAGTTCGTTAGAAACTCCTCATATTTCGTTTTGTCGAAACTTTCGCCGGAGGGGATGGGCCAGGCCTCGCGGAGGAGGCGTTCCGCGGCGGATGAGATTCCGGTGAGCACCATCGTGCCGAATCTATATTCCTTACCTTCCTCCACCTTCACCGTGTACGAGACGGTATGCGCTTGGTCATCATAAGCGGCTGCCCAATCTACCTTGGCATCGAGATAGCCTCGATGTGCGTATTCCTCGCGCACGCGATCCCACCCCGATTCGATTTCCATTCCGTTCGCCGCATCTCCGGGCTTCATTCCCATTGTGGAGGACAGCGTGATGGTGGACAAGACCGAATTGCCGCTCCATTCCACGCCCTTCCAGTGATACACCGCGCCGGGTGCGACTGGAATGTACACGGGAATCTGTTCCGGCAGCTTCTGATTTGGATTTCCCGTCAGCCGCACTTCCGGAGGACCAAGCTTCGCCCGCAAATAACCTTGCTGGAGAAAAAATGGGCGCACATGCTCCGAGAGAAACAGATCGATCGTCATTCGCGAATAGGGTTTCGTGAGTAGTTCCGAAATGTGTTGTTGCACAGCAAGGGAGGAAGTCAGCGAGGGATCGCTGAACTCGATCTTGGCAATCTGAAGACCCGCGCCTTGGATCTGGAACTCTTGCACTGTTCCGTCACCGAGCGGATTCGCAAGCACCAGGTGTTCGACGCCGACTTGCAGGCCGCGCGAGGTGAACAAATCTTTCAGCGCTTCGCCGGCTTGGTCTATCACGTCGCCCGCTTCTGGCAAGGTGCCGTTGAAAAATGGAATTTTCTTTCGAATGGCATCCGACAGTTCGCTATCCGAGAACCATGGGAAATTGTCAAAGTAAGCAGGAATGCGTGGCGCTTCCTTAACGTGATACGTGACGGTGAGGCCTTCCACCTTGGTGCGAAAGTCATAGCTCACTTTTGCGAAGAGACCGGACTGCACCAGGCGGTCCGCCGCGGCTTGCAGATCTTTGCGACTGACCGGGGCGCCGATCTGCAAACCTGTGAGAGGCAAGAGTTTGTCTTCCGCGATGTCTTTCATTCCGTCAGCATGCAGCTCTCGAAGGGTCGCCGTGCTCGTATCCGGCGTCTGCGCTACGGAAGGTTGGGCGAAGAATGAGAGAAAGAGCGCGAGCGCAGGAAGGGAACTGCGAAAAATGCGAACCATGGGCTTATTCTAGCGGAAAAGCGGCTATCGAGTGATGAAGCAAATCTGTACGCTGAAGGCGAGCGAGCGCACCGTGTCGACTGGGCCGCGGCCTGGTTACTCCACCGTGACGGACTTAGCAAGATTCCGCGGTTGGTCCACATCGCAACCGCGCCGAACGGCGATGTGGTAGGCGAGCAATTGCAGAGGAATGATCTCCAGGAGCGGCACAAGGAGTTCCGGCGCCGGAGGCAATTCGATAATGTGATCCGAAGCTTCGCGCGCGAGATGATCGCCTTTGGTTACAACAGAGATCACGATGCCATCCCGCGCCTTTACTTCCTTGATGTTCGAAACGCTTTTTTCATAGCGCGTCATCGCGTCCGGGTCGGATTCGTCCCGGGTTGCCAGCACTACCACCGGAAGGTTTTCGTCGATGAGCGCATTCGGGCCGTGTTTCATCTCGCCGGCGGGATAGCCCTCAGCGTGAATGTAGGAGATTTCTTTCAGCTTCAGCGCGCCTTCGAGCGCAATGGGGTAATGGATGCCGCGTCCGAGGTAGAGAAAGTCCGTATGACGGAAAAATTGCCTCGCCAGATTTTCGTAAAACCCGGTCTCATCCGCCTGCAATGCAATCTCCATCTTGTGGGGGATGCGGGTGAACTCCTGCAGGAGATTTTTTGCCGCTTCGGCCGAAAGCTTCCCGCGAATCTGGCCGAGATGCGCGGCCAGAAGCAATAGCGCGGTGAGCTGCGACGTGAATGCTTTCGTAGAGGCCACTCCAATCTCAGGCCCCGCGTGTGTCAGGATCGCTCCCGCCGCCTCCCGGGTGACCATCGAACCCATCACGTTGCAAATTGCCAGCGTCGGAGAGCCTTTCGACTTCGCCTCGCGCTGCGCGGCCAGAGTGTCCGCCGTTTCTCCCGATTGGCTGATGCAAACTGTCAGCGTCTTCCCATCCAGGATCGGATTCCGATAGCGGAACTCGCTGCCGTAATCTACCTCCACCGGCAGCCGGGCCAACTGTTCGATCATAAATTTGCCAGCGAGTCCCGCGTGCCAGCTCGTTCCGCACGCTAGGATGCGCACCTGCTGGAACTCGCGAAACTGCTGTTCCGCGATATCCATCTCGCCGAGATAAATGTGCCCTGTCTCTTGGGAAATCCGTCCGAGAAATGTGTCTCTCACCGCGCGCGGCTGTTCGAAGATTTCCTTCTGCATGAAATGCTTGTAGCCGCCCTTTTCCGCCATGATGGGATCCCACGCAACATGGTGCGCGGGGCGCTCTACGGGATGGCCGTCATGATCCATGACTCTCACGCCTTGCGGCGTCAGCACCGCGATGTCGCCATCGGCTAGGAAAAAAATCTGCCGGGTGTGCTCGAGAAGCGCAGGGATGTCGCTGGCGACAAAATACTCTCCCTGGCCGAGCCCGATCACTGACGGCGGCCCCATCCGAGCGGCGACGATTTTGTGAGGATTTTTCGCGGAGAGAAACACGAGCGCATAAATTCCACGCAGTTCTTTCAACGATCGCCGTACGGCTTCTTCCAGCGGTACACCACCCTGCGAATTCTTTTCCACTAGGTGGGCGACGATTTCCGTGTCCGTTTCGGTTGCGAACTTATGGCCTTCCTGCTGAAGCCGCTCTTTCAGCTCGAGATAATTTTCGATGATTCCGTTGTGCACGACCACGATCTCTCCCGTGCAATCGCGGTGGGGATGCGCATTTTCTTCCGTCGGGCGGCCATGCGTAGCCCAGCGGGTGTGGCCGATGCCATAGGTGCCTTCGATCGGTGACTTCCGAATCACTTCTTCGAGGTTGCGGAGTTTTCCTGGCGCGCGTCGAATCTCCAGCTTGCCGTCTTCGGTGACGACGGCGATCCCGGCAGAGTCGTAGCCGCGGTATTCGAGCTTGCGCAGGCCTTCGATGATGACCGGCACAACCTTTTTCGGCCCAATGTAACCGACAATTCCGCACATGAGCGGCGTCTCCGGAAAACTATAGTGTAAAAGCCTAGCACGCCTTTCCCGCGCTCTGAGTGGCTTCTCGGCGGGGTGTCGCGAATCGTATCAGGACTGCTAGGGGAAGTCAGGTGCGCGTTGTAGATCGTAGGAGGTCAGCCTGTCGTGGGCATCGAAATGAAATTCCACTCGAGCCGTCGCCGGCTGGAGTGTTTCTGTGTCGACCTGGCGCACAATCGCGACGACGGTATGGCGATCACCCGAACTTTCCACCGCGTATCCGCGCGTAGTTAGGAAGTACGCTACGCGGTCTCTCGAGGTTCCTTTGGGCAGCTTGGCATCCAGCATCTCGTCAATTTTGCGCAACTTTGGGTCGAATGTGTGTGAGTGGCGGTTGCATCCTCCTGCTACAGCAAGGAGAAGAAAGAAACAAGCAGATAGCAGGTCACTCACCTGGGCGAATCGCCTAGAAGTGTGGCTGCGCGCTATCGTCATGCTCTCGGAAAATCAATCGACGATTTCAAAGCGGTATTCTTCGATGACGGGGTTCGTCAACACTTCCTTCGAGATTTTTTCCAGGTGTTTCTGCGCTTCCTCACGATTACAACCATCCAGATTCAGCACAAAAAACTTTCCCTGGCGCACGTCTTTCACCGCGGCATAGCCGAGTCCGGAGAGTGCATGCTGGATCGTCTGGCCTTGGGGGTCGAGCACCGTTTTTTTCGGCATCACCCAAACATGTGCTTTCATCTTTTTAGTATAACATCCGAGACAATTCTTGGGGTCGCTCGAACGCCCGGCGCATCCTCGTTCAGGGTCTTCCAGCGTGCACAAGCGGGCGTCTCTCAGCTTCCGTAAGGAACGCATGCTCGAAGCTCATCGCTGCGAGGTGAGCCAGCTCGTTCTCCGTCAAGCCCATGCGTTGCGCATTCTCGTATTCCTCGAAGAGCGTCGTTTGGAACATCGCGGGATCGTCGGTCGAGAGCACCACGGGAATCCCGTGCCGATAAAGCTGTGGCAACGGATGGTCCTGGATCGGCGCATCCGTCCGCTGAAGCTGTCGCGCAAGCGCTCCGGTTTTCACATTGCTCGCGGGGCAAATTTCCAGGGGAATACGCCGCTCCGCGAGCAGGTCCATCAACGCAGGGTCATGGATCGCAGCGATCCCGTGCCCAATACGCTCCGTGCCAAGCAACTCGATAGCCTCGCGGATTTTTTCAGGTCCACCGATTTCGCCTGCATGCATCAACCTATGAAGTCCCATTTCCGCTGCTCTTTCGTAGACGTGGCGAAATTCCTGCGTCTCGACGCTCATCTCGTCGCCGCCGATGCCGAATGCGACGATCGTTTTCGACCCGCAGTTACGCGCCGCGTCAACTACGTGCATGGCCGCATCGGCGCCGAATTGCCGCGCGGCGTCAAAAATCCAGTTCAGGCGCAGCCCGCGGCTAGCGAAGGATTCCGTTTCACGAAGAATCGCCTCGAAATTGGCCTCGGGGCGCTGCTTGCGCAAGAGCATCACGCCAACGGAAAGAGTGACCTCGGCATAAACTACGCCCTGCGATAAGAGATGTTCCGCGAGATCGCGCGTAATCAGCGCGTAATCCTGTGGCTCCCCTAAGTACGAAGTGACCCACTTGAATGCTTCGATGAATTCCGCGAAATCTCGATAAGTGTACCGCCGCCGGACATCTTCTTCGGAGACTTCAAGACCGTGTCGCGCCATTAACGCTCGTACGGTCGCTGGTTGAATCGATCCTTCGAGATGCAAGTGCAGTTCGGCTTTGGGGAGAGAAGCGATGCTTTTCGGAAGCAAGGCGGGAATCACCTGAGAGAGATCAATGCGGCAATGGGGGCCGGCCCGCGTTGACCCACGCCGTCAGCCAGTACGACCCGACATCCGTGGCTGCGTCCGAAAGCTGCCGGATCAAGATGGCCGCCGCCTGGTTATAGAAGCGGTCGAAGTATTCGTCATTGAAGGAGTTTTCGCCATGTCGCGCGTTGCGATCCGCCAGCAGGATCGTCTCCAGCCAGCTGTGCGAGCTTAAGCATGCTTCAAACGCGCGGTCCGTCGGGTCGTTGATGTAAACAGCATCATTTGGCCGCATCGGGAAAAAAGACGAGTATTTGTCGATCAGGGTCGTGCCAAACCGCCCGTTTATGCCGGTCTGCGCCGTCAAACGTCCATCAAAATTCTCCGTCGTATTGAAGGGATCGTGCGCTTCGGCCACGTAATTCGCGAGGATCGCCGCGTCCAGCTTTGCTTCGTCCCAGCGCCCAGCCTTCATCGCTTCGGTCAGCTTCTCGCTGTACACACCCACCTGCCAAGGCAGCAGCCCGTTGGCTTCGAGCTTGGCCTTAGTGTACTTCGCTACGGCAGCTTTGTAACTGCGCGGCAAGGAGTCAAAAGGGAATCGCCCGTACTTGTCGAGGTACAAAAAGTGATGGTGCCGTTCCGAAGGTGTTTTCTCGATGGCTTCGAGCGGATCGGTCACATGTTGGAGCAGGAAACTCCGGTTTGCTTCGAAGAAATAACGAAGTTCACTCGGCAAGGTGTTAATGGCCTGATTTACGATGAGCTTGTGGCCATTCCCGCCCCACGCGCGCGCGCATTGCGGAAAGAGCACAAACATTGCCACCACCGCGAGCAATAGGGAGGTCCGCATCTGCGATTCTCTGGCGGCCATGGCCTTCATCGCTAAAATCCTCAAGCGTCAGCGGATGCGCGCAGCGTACTCCGCTTCCTGCTGTACAAAAAGTAGATCGCAAGCCCGATCGCCAGCCAGACGAAGAAGCGGATCCAGTTCTCGAGCGTTAGACTGGCCATAAGAACTACGCAAGTCAAGACCGACAGGATGGGTACGAGGGGAACCAGGGGCACGCGAAAACCTCGCGGCCGGTCCGGCTGCGACTTGCGCAGCACCAGCACGGCAATGGCGACCAGCACGAAAGCAAATAACGTGCCGATGTTCGAAAGGTCCGCCAGTGTCCCGATGTCAAATATCCCCGCCGGTATGCCGACGAATACGCCGGCCACGAATGTCGCTATGTGGGGTGTGCGGAAACGCTTGTGCACTTTGGAAAATGCGTCCGGCAGCAGCCCGTCCCGCGACATCGCGAACCATACCCGCGCCTGGCCGTATTGATACACCAGAAGCGAAGACACCATGCCCATCAGCGCACCAACGGTGACCCAGCGCTGCAGGTTATCCAGCCCGATGTTATGGAGGGCAGTGGCCACTGGCGCCGCATCCCCTTTGAAAATGTAATAGGGCTGGATGCCCGTCAATACGACGGCCACTCCAACATACAGCACAGCGCAGACGAACAGTGAAGTCATGATGCCCAGCGGCAAATCGCGTTTGGGGTTTTTACATTCTTCCGCGGCTGTCGAGACAGAATCAAATCCGATATAGCTGAAGAAAACAATCGCGCCGCCGGTCAGCACACCTTGAAAACCGTTGGGCATGAAAGGGCGCCAGTTCACAGGATGGATGTACTTGGAGGCGAACACGATAAAGATGAAGATGGCCACCAATTTTATTCCCACCATGACGCTGTTGGCTTCCGCCGACTCGCGGATTCCCACAATCAGCAGCACTGTTAAGAGCATAACAATCAGGAATCCCAGGATATTGAAATGCGGCACCCATCCTGTCCCAGGAGCGTAAGCCGGTGTGCTCAGAGCCGCCGGGAGATGGATGCCGAACGTCGCCAGGAGACTGTTGACATAGGCAGAGAATCCGACGGCAACGGCCATGTTGGAAACGGCATATTCGAGTATAAGATCCCAGCCGATGATCCACGCGACCAGTTCCCCCATTGTCGCGTACGTGTAGGTGTACGCGCTTCCTGCAATTGGAATCATGGAGGCGAGTTCGGCGTAACAAAGTCCCGCGAACCCGCACACGATGGCCACCAAAAAGAACGACAGCGCGATCGCCGGCCCAGCCCCCGGACGTCCAGTGATTCCTGTCGCATGCATGCCGTGAAACAATACATCCAGCACGGGTGCTTTCAGGATGGAAGGCACCTCGACCTGTTCTCCTGCAGCCGCGGTTCCCGTGAGCACAAAAATGCCGGTGCCGATGATGGCGCCGATGCCCAGGGCCGTCAGGCTTATCCAGCCGAGCGTTTTCTTGAGCCGTTTTTCTGGGTGTTCGGAATCCGAAACAAGTTGATCAATGTCTTTGCAGCGGAGCAGTTGTGATCCCACCCTTGCTCTCCGATTGCATCCAGATAAACCAGAAGCCTAATTCGGCTGGATACGTAAATTCCGGGGATGAATGTGCGCCCCAATGTACCCCGGGACGCACTGTCACGCAACCCATTGCACGGCGCACCTTTGACGCGATGATTCGCGCGGCTTATACGTGTTCCAGTTGAGCGTACCGTTCGACGAACTTTTTGGTTCCGCGGCCGGGAAAGCTCACCGATAGTCGACGGTCGTCGTCATCACCCTCGACACCCACAATCGTGCCCACGCCATAGTTTGGGTGGCGTACTTTTTGGCCGAGTAGCGGATGGGCGTCCCCGCCGCGTTTTACCGCGCTTCGCCCGAATGCGCCCGGATTTTGCTGCTGCCGTCGCGCTGCCGTTGCGTTTGCCTTTCCACCACGCACTCGACGGAGGAATTCCTCCGGCGAGTAGGAATACTCGGGGTCGGGCTCGTATCGCCGCGATCCGCCGATCTCCGCCATCGATCCGCGAATCGTATCCACCAACTCACTCGGAATTTCGCCCAGAAACCGAGAAGGCATCGACGCGCGCAGCTGCTGTTCGTTCCCGAACACGCGCCGGTACACCGCGCGCGACAGGGTCAGTGAGGTTCGCGCCCGCGTCATTCCCACATAACACAGCCGGCGCTCTTCCTCGATACCCTTTTCTTCACTCGCCGACCGGCTGTGCGGGCAGATGCCTTCTTCCATCCCAGTCAAGAAAACGTGGTCGAATTCGAGTCCTTTCGTACTATGCAGCGTGATCAGCGTCACGCCCGGCTTGTCTTCGAACGAGTCTGCGTCGCTCACCAGTGCCGCCGCGTCCAGGAAATCCGTAAACGTCTCGCCCGCCTCCATACTTTCCGCAATCGCCCGCGTCAATTCCTCCAGATTTTCCATCCGCGCCACGTCTTCGGGGGTGTCGCGCTCCTTCAGCATGTCCATGTAGCCGGTCTCTTCGAGGACATAGCGCAAGAATTCCGCCGGTTCCTTCTGGGCCAGCGCGGATTGCAGTTTGTCGATCAATTCCTGAAATGCTCGCAAGGGCGCCACCGCCCGCCCCGCCGCCGCACCAGAAACGAATTTCCCGATCGCTGACCAAAATGACGACTCATCGGCACGCGCCGTCTCCCGCAGGGTGTCCACCGTTGTCTTTCCGATCCCGCGCGGCGGTAAATTCAGCACGCGGAGTAGAGAAATGTCGTCCTCCGGGTGCATCGCCAGCCGCACATAGGCCAGCGCATCCTTCACCTCCGCGCGATTGTAAAAGCTGAACCCGCCGACCAGCTTGTAGCGCAAGCCGCAACGCCGAAGGACCTCTTCAAATGCCCGCGATTGAAAATTCGTGCGGTACTCGACGGCGCAGGTTTGCGAGGAATCGTCATTCAGAATCCGCTCCAGCTCGCCCGCAACGAACTCCGCCTCTGCCTGCGCATCCCGCGCTTCGAAATACCGCAAATGTCCGCCCTCTTCTTTTTCTGCGCGCAGCGTTTTTCCGAGCCGGTCCGGATTGTTCTTAACTACGGCGGCCGCTGCGTCCAGAATGGTTTGAGTCGAGCGGTAGTTCCGCTCGAGCCGCACAATACGCGCAGAAGGGAAGTCCAGCGAAAAACTGAGCAGGATGGAGACGTCGGCGCCACGCCAGCGGTAGATCGATTGATCTTCGTCGCCCACCACGCAGATGTTTTGCTTAGGCCCTGCCAACAGCCGGAGCAGTTCGTATTGCACGCGGTTGGTATCCTGGTATTCGTCCACGTGAATGTATTGGAAGCGCGCCTGCCATTTCTCCCGAACCGCCGCTGACTCCCGTAGCAAAAGGGCCGCACGCAACAGCAAGTCATCGAAATCCAGCGCATTGCTTTGTTGCAGTACTTTTTCGTAGGCGGCGAAAATGTCCGCCACTCGCCGGTCGTCCGGTCCGGTCGCATTACTGCGCATCAATGCGGCGGTCTGCGCATGGTTTTTCGCGTAGCTGATCTCGCTCAGAATATTCCGTGGAGTGAAGCTATCGCCATCGATGCCCAGCTTGTTCATGGCCAGCTTCACTGCCGCAATCTGATCGTCGTCGTCGTAAATGGCGAAATCGCGCGGCAGTCCTGCGTTTGCCGCTTCCCGGCGTAATAGCCGCGCACATAGCGAATGAAAAGTCGAGAGCCGCGGCTGCGATGGCGGCACGCCGACGCGAAGAAGGAGATCCGAGACGCGCGTCCGCATTTCCTCCGCCGCTTTGTTGGTAAAGGTCACCGCAAGGATTGCTTCCGCGGGCACGCCGTGCGCGATCAGGTTCGCCATGCGGAACGTGATCGCGCGCGTTTTGCCGGTCCCCGCGCCGGCGAGAATAAGCACCGGCCCTTCCGTTGTCTCTACCGCCAGTCGTTGTTCCGGATTCAGTTCGTCAAGGAGAGTCAGCATTGGTCGGCAGCGTGCAGAAAAATCTCCGCCTCGTCATGGTAGCCGACCGCCCGCACACGCGCAAACCGCACATCTTCTTTTCGATTTTGAGCGAAGGGCTGTCGCAGCACCTGCGCGCGGCCAGACTGTCTCTCCGCGTTGGCAAAGCGAAAAAAGTTTCAGTTCGTTGCGGACCGGCTCAGGTCAATCTCGAAGTAGGTTAACGAGCGATTTGTTTCCAGCACCAGCAATTCCGGCACATATAGATGGGCCGTGCTCAGCAGATCGAACTGCCCTTGAAGGTCGAAATACATCAGGCCCTGTAATTTGCTGCGCGGCGCTACGATACTTCCGGGCATTCCCGCATCTCGCGCCGCTTTCTCCATCTCGGTCCATTTCTTGTCGTGCCCGCTGCTCGAGGTTCTTCCGGGCAAAGGAAATTTCCTCCGCGTTGCGGTCGGGTCCTTCGCACCAGGATTCAGGACGACATCCGCTACCCCTGAAGAACTGAGCGCCTCAACTTGCTGCCGGTTATCTTCCGAAAGCATGACCAACAACCGTACCCGCTCCAGATTGACCTTCACGCTATCGTCCGTGTCGTTTCGCACGGTCACTTGAACAGCGAGAATTCCCGCAGCGTAGGGAGATTTCTTTGAGAATTTTTCCTTGTACTGCCCCGCATCGGTCCAGGGCAGCACGGAGATCGTCAGCCCTTCGTGAGACTCGACCGACGATGCCTTCAGCGGCTGTTGCGCCCACGCGATTCCGGGCGCGAGAAACAATCCCACATTTAGTGAAACGAAGATGGCAACATTTCGCACCCGGTTATAATAGACTTTTCGCATCTCGACGCCTTCGATTCCTGGGGGATGTGCAGGGTTGCCCTGCTCTCCACACCGCTTACTCGCGGCGGCGGAGACAGACCGGAGTCTTGATTAGTGTATTTCATTTACAGCTTTCTCATGGGCCTCGCGGCTCTTCTGCTCATGCCGTATTGGCTCGTTCAGGGCTTGCGCCACGGAAAATATCTTTCCAATCTGGGGCAGCGCCTCGGTTTTTCCTTTCCATCGCTCCGCAATCTGGCAGCTGATCGTCCTGGCGCGATATGGATTCATGCAGTTTCCGTTGGCGAAGTTCTCTCAGGCGTCACGCTCGCCAGGCGCTTGAAAGAAATCTACCCCGCCCGCCCGCTGGTCGTCTCCACAACAACCATCACCGGCCAGGCGCTCGCCCAAGAGCGCATGCCTTTCGCGGATGCTGTGTTCTATTTTCCGCTTGACTGGGCTTTCAGCGTTCGCCGCGCCCTGCGTGCCGTTAAGCCCGCGGTCGTCATCGTTCTCGAAACCGAGATGTGGCCGAATTTTCTTCGCGAGGCTCGCCGCCGCGAAATTCCTGTGCTCTTCGTTAGCGGCCGCATCTCAGACCGTTCTTTTGCCCGCTACCAGAGCTATCTCAGCGCCTTCGGTATTTTTCTACGGCCGTTCCTTCGACGCGCGCTCTCCTGCGCCACGGCCTTCCTCATGCAGAGCGAAAATGATGCGGGGCGCATCCGCGCTCTTGGTGCCCCTGCGGATTGCGTTCGCGTCAGTGGGAATCTCAAATACGACCTCGAGCTTCCCGCGCCCACGCCTCTAGCAAACTGGCTGGAAACCGAAACCCGGCGCGGCGGACGCACGCCCCTTATCGTTGCGGGCAGCATCGTCGCCAGCGAAGAGCCGCTCGCCCTCATCGCATTTGGCACCCTGCAAGGCGAACATCCCCACGCTTTCCTGGTCCTCGCTCCGCGGAAGCCCGAGCGCTTCGAAGCGGCTGCCGAATTCATCCACGAATCTCATCGCCAATATATCCGCCGCTCGCAACTGCCTGTTCCTGCTCCCTCGAACGCAGTTTCACAGAACGGCGACGCCATCATCCCCGAGGACGTGACGGTTCTTCTCCTCGACAGCATCGGCGAACTCGCGTCGCTCTACCGTCTCGCCGATGGCGCTTTGGTCGGCGGCTCACTCGTTCCCTCCGGGGGCCATAATATCCTCGAACCTGCCGCCTTCGGCAAAATTCCAGTTTTCGGTCCTTCGATGGAGAATTTCTCGGAAATGGCCGCGCGGTTTGTTGCCGCCGGCGCGGCGATCCAGGTGGAGAGCCCGGAGGACGCAGGAGTCGCCTGGATTGAGCTGCTGCGTAATCCAGAGCGGAGGCGCAAGATGGGCGAGGCCGCGCGCGGCCTCGTCGAGGGCAGCCGGGGAGCTACCGATCGCGCCCTCGCTGAAATCGCGAAATATCTGCCGGCAGCCAGTCCGGGAAATAGATGAATCTCTCGCCTCTACTCCGGCTCCTGCTGTGGCCGCTTTCGGTCCTCTACGGATCATACGTCCGTCTTCGGGCCTGGCTTTACGCGCGCGGCTGGCTCAAGCAGAAGCGCCTTCATGGCACGGTCATCAGCGTTGGTAATCTGACCGTTGGCGGCACCGGCAAGACGCCGATGGTGATGTGGCTTGCAGATAAATTTCTCGCAGAGGGGAAGCGCGTAGCGATCCTCAGCCGTGGTTATCGTGGCGCTAGCTGCACGAGTGATGAAATCAAATTGATGAAGCAGCGCTTTCAGGAGCGCGTCGCGTTTGGTGTTGGCAAAAATCGCTTCCTTCAAGGACAGCGCCTCGAAGCGCAACAGAACATTGACGTTTTTCTTCTCGACGACGGCTTCCAGCATCTGCAACTTGCCCGCGACATCGACATTGTCCTCCTCGACTCTTCGCGCCAAATGGGCAAGGAGGGTCTGCTCCCCGCAGGACGTCTTCGTGAGCCTCTTTTCGCGCTTGGCCGCGCCAATCTCCTCGTTCTTACCCGCATCGAAAATGCGCCCGGAGCGCGAGAGGCCATCCAGCGGCTCTCGGAATTCCCAGTTTTCGCGGCGGAAACTCGCCTGCTCGGTTTCCGGCTACTTGGCGGAGGCGAAACGGTATTCCCGGTGGACTCCATCGGCTCGGGTCCCTTCTTCGCATTTTGCGGAATTGGAAATCCCGAGGCCTTCTTTCGCGACCTGGAAAGCTGGCATGTGCCCGTCGCCGGCTCCAGGGAGTTTCGCGACCATCACCGTTATGTACCAGAGGATATGGCGCTACTGGAGCGGGCCGCCTCACAAGCTAACGCGAAGGCCTTTCTCACGACAGAAAAAGATGCGCAAAACTTAGCTGGTCTTGCCTTTCCTTCTCTGCCAGTCTACGTTTCCATGATTGATCTCCAGATCATCCCCGAAACTGAGTTTCTCGCCGCCATCGACCGCGCATTGCAGGCGCACCGCGGGGCCGCTGCATGAAAATCCTCGTTCGCGCCACGAACTGGGTGGGTGACGCTATCATGGCGCTCCCCGCGCTGCGTGCTGTTCGCAGACGATTTCCGCAGGCGGAAATTGCGGTTCTTGCGCTCCCGTATGTCGCGGACCTCTATCGCGACCAGCAAATCTGCGACAGTCTCATCGTCTACGATCGCCGCGGAGCTCACTCCGCTTTCTCCGGCCGGGAGCGTCTCGCGACCGAATTGCGCGCCCAAAGGTTTGACGTTGCCCTTCTCCTGCAAAACGCTTTCGACGCGGCCTGGCTTGCCTGGCGCGCGGGCATTCCGCAGCGTATCGGCTACGCTCGCGACGCCCGTAATCTTCTCCTGACGAAATCTGTCGCGGTCCCCAAATCAGGCGAAATCCCTCCCCACGAAAAGTTCTACTATCTCGAGCTTCTTCGCCGCGCTGGCTGGCTCGATTCGCTCCCGGATGAATCGTTCATCGCTCTCAATGTCCTCGAGCAGAACCGCCGCCGCGCCGCAGAATTTCTCCTCACCTCTGGCGCTCGCCCCCACGCGATCCGCATCGCGGTCGGTGCCGGCGCGTCCTACGGTTCAGCGAAATGCTGGTCCCCGGATCGCTTTGCCGATACATTGAATCGCCTCCAGCGGCAGATCGATGCCGACGTGATTCTCTTCGGCACGACCGCCGAAACAGGTGTTTCCGTCGCCATCGCTTCTGGCATGCGACGCCCGCCCATCGACCTCACAGGCAAAACCGCGATAGCGGATCTGCCCGCGCTCCTGTCACAGTGTCATCTCTTCGTCGGTAATGATTCTGGCGCAATGCACGTCGCTGCCGCCGTGAACCTGCCTGTCGTGGCCGTCTTCGGTCCCACAGATCCTCTCGGCACCGCTCCCGTTACTCCACGGTGCACCATCGTTCAGCAGAAGCCGTATTGCAGCCCTTGTTTTCTTCGCCGGTGCCCGACGGATCATCGCTGCATGACGAAGATTTCACCTGAAGCCGTGGAAGCTGCCGCAAAACCCTGGATTTCTTTGCTGGAGGTGCGCCCTGCCTGAGCCAGTCCCACTCCGACCAGCAGTATTTCTCGATCGCGATGGCGCCATCGCCGAAGAAGTCGGTTACTTGAATCATGTCAGCCGATTTCGTATGTTTCCTTTCGTCGCGGCCGGTAGCCGGACTTTGTCTCAGAAGATCTCATCGGAGCGGCCGGATGGATCCTGAGGCAAGCAAAATGAAGCGTTCTCGCGCACAAAACGCAGATTCACATTCCGTCGACCTTCTGGCCCTCGCCGACTGTGTCGAACAGTTTCCTTCGAGGACGATCGTTCTCCTCGGCGACTTCGTCGCTGACGAATTTCAATTTGGCGAAATTTCCAGGGTTTCCCGCGAAGCGCCGGTTCTGATTCTTCGGCACCGCGAAACGCATCTTGTTCCTGGGGGCGGCGCAAATGCCGCGAATAATCTGGCCGCTCTCGGCGCCCGCGTTCTACCTATCACCGCCGTCGGCGATGATTCTGCCGGAGATGCTCTTTTGGCCTACTTCCGCCACAAACGCGTCACCGTTTCCGGAATCCTGCGTGTTAAAAACTGGGGTACTCCGACCAAGACCCGCTTCCTCGCAGGATGGGCACACACCGTCGGCCAGCAGGTCCTCCGAGTCGACCGCGAGCCGCAATCTGCTTTGCCGGAAAGAGCACGCAGGAAATTGCAGCAGACTTTGCAGGCACATCTTCGTTCCGCCGATGCTATTGCGGTTTCCGATTACGGCTTCGGCATCGCTACTCCCGATCTCGTCCGCTTCGCCCGCTCCAAGCGCCGGGCTGCGCTGCCCATCACACTCGACGCCCGTTACAACCTGACTACCTATGCCAAAACTGGGCTCACTTCCGCCACACCCAATGAAGCCGAGCTTGAAGCGCTCCACCGCACTTCAATTGGGAAGAATCTCGACGAATTGATTCGCTGCGGTCGTGTGACGCTTTCTGCGATGAAACTCGATGCGCTCCTCGTCACTCGCGGCCGCGACGGCATGGCGCTTTTCGAACCCGGCAATCGCTACACGCAAATTCCCGTCCACGGAAGCGATCAAGCCGTCGACGTCACCGGTGCGGGCGACACGGTTCTCGCCGCCTATACCCTCGCGCTTGCCTGCGGCGCCTCGCCGCTCGAGGCGGCTCACATCGCCAATATCGCGGGCGGTCTGGTCGTGATGAAGCGAGGCACGGCGACTGTCTCCCGTGAGGAACTCCTCGACGCCCTCCGCCGCGACGCCGGAGGCGCCTCTTCTTGAGTCATGCGCCGCGCCGAATCCAAAATCGTCTCGCGCAACCAGCTCCGCGCCATACTTGCCGATAGCAAGCTCCGCGGTCAGCGCATCGTTCTTGCTAACGGCTGCTTCGACACGCTCCACGTCGGGCACATACGCTATCTGGAAGGAGCTCGCCGCGAGGGCGATATCCTCGTCGTCGGAGTCAATGCGGATAGCAGCGTTTGCGCACTCAAGGGGCCTGGCCGCCCGATCCTCGATGAGCAAGCCCGTGCGCAACTCGTCGCTGCTCTCCGTGCCGTAGACTACGTCGTTCTCCTTGACGAACCCAACGTGGAAGCCCTTCTCGAAACGCTACGCCCTGACGTTCATGCCAAAGGAACCGACTACACCGCCGAGACCGTGCCGGAGAGCGCCACTGCGGCACGTCTCGGCATCCGCGTCGCCATCGTCGGCGATCCGAAAGATCATTCGACCCGCGAGCTACTCGCCTCCATCCGCAAGGCCCCGCATGGCTGAGCCACGCTTTCTCGTCCTGCGTCTCGGTTCTCTCGGCGATATCGTTCACACTTTTCCTGCTGCTGCCGGCTTGCGCGAATCTTTCCCCAACGCGGAAATCACCTGGCTCACGCATCCCCGCTGGAGCACTCTCATCAAAAGTAGTTCGCTGGCTTCCCAAGTCTGGACCGTCGAATCACGTTCCTTCGCATCACTCGCCGCCACGATCCGCCGATTGCGCCAGGCGAATTGGGACGCCGCCATCGATTACCAGGGCTTATGGAAGACCGCCGCACTGCCGTTCTGGGGCGGCATAAAGCGCCGAATCGGATTCTCTTCTCAAACGATTCGCGAATTCGCCGTGCCCCTCCTTTACACTGATCACGTTCGCTGCACGACTACCCACATTGCTGATCAGAACGGTGAATTGTCGCTTCGAGCAGGTGCGCGTCGGGGCGTTTCGGTTTTTACTCTGCGCGTGCCTTCGGCTGATGGAACAGCCGTGGCTTCGTATTTGCGCGATACGGACATCGACAGGTACATCGTTCTGAGTCCAGGCGGCGGCTGGCGCTCTAAATGCTGGCCTACCGACCGCTTTGGCGCACTCTGTCTCAGAATTCGACAGTCTCTCGGTTTGCGCTGCATCGTGAACTACGGTCCTAGAGAGGACAATCTGGCCGCCGCGGTTCGCGCCACGAGCGGAGATGCCGCCCCGCTCCTCTACAACGCTGAACTTGGCCAACTGATGGCGCTTCTGCGCAACGCACTCTGCATCGTTGGCGGCGACACGGGGCCGCTTCATCTCGCCATCGCTCTTGGAACTCCAGCGGTCGCTCTCTTCGGCCCCACGGACCCAGCCCGCAACGGCCCGTACCCGCGGCTTGCCACCCCTGAGGCCACGACGGGCGAAGATATTGTCCTTCGCGCTCGCAATGCCGTCACGACTCACCGCCGTGGCCATGCGCCCGATCCTTCGATGCTGGCCATTGAAGTCGAGTCCGTCCTCGACGCTGTTCGCCGACGTCTCGGAGCTCGAGCATGAGCGCCGCTTCCTCTTTCTTCGTTCGGTGGCGCGTGCGGCTGGGCTATCCCCTGGCCGTCGCCGTTTTGTGGTTCGCACGGCCAACGCCGCGCGCCATCGTTATTGGCGCCGCTGTCGGCCTGGTGGGTTTATGGCTTCGCGCTTATGCGGCAGGCTTTCTTCGCAAGCAAGAAATCCTCACCGTCACTGGACCGTACACGCGCACGCGAAATCCGCTTTATCTCGGCAGTGCAATCCTTGCGCTTGGCGTAGCGGTTGCAACGGACTCTTGGGCGGCCACAATCATCCTCTTCGGGTATTTCGCGCTTTTCTATTCGATTGTCATGCGCAGGGAGGAAGTGGAGCTCCGGCAGCTCTACGGCGACGCCTTCGACGAATACGCGCGCACTGTACCGCTATTCCTACCGCGCATGAGCGCTGTAAAGCTTTCCGGCAGCAGCGCGGGCGCTTTTTCCTTCACGCAGTACAAGAAAAACCGCGAATATCAGGCCGCCATTGGTTTTCTCTTATTGCTTATCCTTTTGCTAGTGATTTGGCGTTTGCGCTTGCCCTGAAGCACTTGCGCGCATGCTCTCCGGACAGGCTATAAAGCAGGTAATTTCCAGCCGTTTTCCGTCCGTCAAAACGTGCACCGCGCCGTCGCGGTCTGTCCGCAAAATCCGGACTCGGGCCTGTTCCAATCGTTCCAGCAGTTCCTGGTTTGGATGCCCGTAGGGATTGTCCTCGCCCGCCGATATCACTGCCACGCCGGGGTGAACCGCTGTCAGAAGCTCCAGCGTCGTCGAATTTTTGCTCCCGTGATGTCCGACCTTCAGGACGTCGGCGCGCATCGCTTCTGCGCTGTTTTCCGCGAGCATCTCCTTTTCCGCCTGCTTTTCCGCATCCCCCGCGAGGAGTACCGTGCGGTTTCCGTAGTGCAATCGCAGTACCAGCGAATCATTGTTCTGCGCACTCAGTGTCGCTTCGCCCGCCGAAATCTCAGGCCAGAGAAATTCGCCGTCGACACCGTCCCAGGAAAACTTCTGGCCCCTCATTTCGTGCGCGACCGGAATCTTTTTCCCTCGCGCCAACTCTTCGAGCGCCGCCTGCGCCGGAGAAGCAACTTTCCGTCCGAGCCACAAAGATCCCACCTGAAAATTCTCCAGAATTGCCGCAAGCCCACCAATGTGGTCCTGATGTGCATGCGTCAGCGCCACAACATCCAGCCGCTGAAATCCTCGTGACCATAAGTATGGTGAAACCGCCTCCTCGCCGGGGTCAGACCCCACCAGCAGTTCCTGCCCTGGAAAGCCACCGAACGCTCCGCCTCCATCAATGAGAAGTGTTTTTCCATTCGGAAATACGACAAACAACGAATCCCCTTGGCCGACATCCAGAACCGTCACCTCCAGCTTTCCTTGCGGCCGGTGTCGAGCGAATGGAAATACAGCGATGGCCAGCGAACTCGCCAGCAAGCTTGCGCACAGCGCCGATGCCATATATCGCCGCGCTGGATGATTTAGCCGAAAAATCGCCATCAGCAATACTAGGGTGGTGAGGAAAATCAGCGCGAGCCACAATGGTGGTTCAGGAATCCGGTAGCTCCATCGCGGAAAATGTGCGAACCACTGCACCACGCGAATCAAGAGAAGCGTGAGCCATCCTAATGGCAGCCCCAGAATTCTTCCTAGAATTGGAGAGAGCAGGCCGCACGCGAGCGCCAGGAAGCCGAGCGGTACGACCGCGCCCATCATAGGGACAGCCATCAGATTGACGAGAGGCCCGGCCAGCGTGATACGGTGAAAGTCGCTCGCCATGAGCGGCAGCATCCCAATCTGCAGCACCATCGTCAGTACAAACAACTCCCAAAGGCGAAACGAGACAGTGATCCCGCCGGTGAGCGCATTCTCTGCGGGTTTTCCGAGGCGACGGGGAAGCATCCCCGAAACCCAATGTGCCAGCGCGCGCAGGTCCATGCGAAATTGCGCTTGCCTTGGTTCGTGCGCCGCATCGCGTGTCACGTCTCTCCACCCGCGAATCGCCCGTGCGTAGGGCTGCACCGTCCGCTCAAGCCACGGCAGTGCCAGACCTGCGATACACCCGATCGCCAGGAACGTCAGTTGAAAACTCGAATCGCGAATCGCCAATGGATTCGCCACCAGCAAAATCAATGCCGCCAGTGCCGCGGAGTTCAGCAAATCCAGCCGCCGAAAGAAAAATCCTCCCATCACCACGATCGCCGTCATCACCGCCGCGCGCAGTACTGGTGGCCGCTGCTCGACCACGGCGACGTACGCGAAGAGCAGCGTCAAGGTGAAGGCCATCGACCACATCGTCGAGAGCCGCAGCTTGCGCCCCGCCCAGAACAAAAAAGCCGCCAGTGCGCCCACGTGCAGCCCTGCGACCACCAGCACGTGGAAAACTCCCGTCTTCTGGAAGTCGATTGCCTCCGAGCGATCCACAAAGCTCCGGTCCCCCAGGAGCATGGCTCGAAGCACGCCCGCGACTTGCGGTGTACTTGCGAAGAGTGTGTCGATCTCTTCGCGCAAGGCCCGCCGCGCACGCGCCACGCGAGCACCAATCGTCGGCTTTGGAGCGGACAATCGCTCGAGGAGTTCCGACCCCCGCAGCGTCGCCAGCAGATCGACTTTCTGTTGCGCGAGATAGGCGCGCCGGTCAAATGCGCCATCGTCCCGGTAGACCTGGGGCCTCCTTGCCTGCGTGAGAACCGCCACTTCGTCTCCGGCATGCAAATCCGGTAACTCCTGCTCGCCGCTTCGCGTTGCAAAACTTAGCCGCAATCCGCCTAGCGCAGTCAGCAGCTCGCCTTGATACTCGACGCCCAAGAGCTCCACATCGTAGCCGAATCCCCAGGGCAGCCGCTTCGGCTCATCCCGCAACTTCCCGTGCCACCGCAGCGGTGTCCTCAAATCAATGCGCCCTGTGTCGAGGAGCGCCACCACGTGATCGGACGAGCGCGGTTGAATCTCGACGCATGCTCCCAAGACCCCAAGCAGGACCCAGCTCAAGACGGAAGCCATTGCGGCGAGGCCGAGCCGGCCAAACGATGTCACGAGGATTCCCGCGAAGAGTAGGAAGCATACCGCTGCAAGACAACTCAAGAGGAAAGCGTGCGAGGAGGCAATTTGCGCGGCAGGGGAGTACAAGCCAAGCGCGATGCCGCCGGTAAACATTGCGGCGATCGCTACGGCCGGTATCTTCATAAAGCGCGCCGCAACCGTACAAGCGTTTCGATATGAAATGTCTGTGGAAATAGATCGAACAGGTGCATTTCGACAATTTTGTAACGCCCGCCGAGGGCAGCCGCATCGTTCACCTTCTTTTGCGTGCCCATCAGGACGGCGAGATCGCGCGCCAGGGTGGCTGGATCGCACGACAAGTAAGCGATCTCGGGAGCGCCGAGCCGCGTCAGCTTGGCCGCCGCCTCGGCGCCCAGTCCCGCGCGCGGAGGATCCAACACGACAAACTCAGGCTTCTCGTTTGTCTTTCCCAGAAACTCTTCCGCGTGTTCGTTATGGGATGTCACTTGCACGCCCGCGTTTTCCGCATTCACCCGCAAATCACGCGTTGCCGCCAGATTTGCATCCACGCTGAGTACTCTGCGAAAGGCGCGCGCCAGAGGCAGCGTGAAAAATCCCACTCCCGCGTAAAGATCCAGCGCCAGCTCGCCCTTGGCGCCAGCCGTCACCGTCTTCAGCACATCCTCGATTAAAAAGCGGTTCACCTGAAAAAATGAAAGATGACTCACGCGGTACGCATACCCGCACGCTTCATGAGTTAAAAATCCTGGCCCGGTCAATTCGAACTTGTTTTTCTTCCGGTCCAGCAACAGCAGGCTTTCGATTTGCGGCAACGCCGCACGAAAGGCGGCGGCGAGCTCCGCCGGTGGCGCCGAAAAATGGTCGAACGCCACGTTTAGTGCAATCTTCTTGTCCGACGAATCCGCAAAAGCTTCAATTTCCAATACACCAGCCGGCAAAGCCCCGAACCGAGCCATCTCTTGCAATTGTCCAAAGGTTCGCGCCAGACCCGGCGACAGCACCGGGCACTCATCAATCGGCACGATCGTTGAGCTTTCGGGTAAAAAATAGCCGATCGCCCGAGGCATTCCGCTTCGTACCGCCCACTGCGCCCGGTTGCGGTAGCCGTACGGTTCCGCGGTGTGCTCCTGGATTACACCATCCCAGGAGATCCCACCCAGCCTTGATAGCGTCTCTCTCAGAATCTCTTTCTTCAGCCGGGCCTGCTCTGTTGCCGGAATATGCTGATAGTGGCATCCGCCGCACGTTTGAAAATGCGCGCACCGCGCCTTGCCTCGCTCCTTTGACGCCGACGTTACTTCGAGCAATTGGGCCCAGACTAGCTTCTTCTTTTTCACTTTCGCCGACGCGCGGACCTCTTCCCCCGGCAGCACAAACGGCACGAACACGGTATTCCCGTCGGCGTGTGCCAGACCATCGCCTCCGTATACTAGCTTCTCAATCGATAATATTAACTCCTCAGCCATATAGGTGTGGTTCCATTCTGCGATGGTTCGCGAGGGAAAGAAAAGCGCCGCTTCAGAAAACTTCTTCAGAACAAATAATACAGACTCAGCCGCGGCAGTCCGAACTCTTCCAGCAGACGCTTCTGAACGTATTGCTTTTCGACCAAAGCCAGTTGCTCGGCCCTCATCTTTCGCCGGTACGGCGCAAGCTGCCCGTCCACCTCGCGCCGGATCCGCAGCATCAACTCGTCGTTTGTCTGGCTCATCAACACGGCATGCAGCTTTTCGTCTAGCACCGTCAACCGCCGCTCCAAATCCTCCAAGTCGAGCGCGCCGGGCACGTCCAGCACCGCCTTGCTGTCTTTCAGCCCCTGTGCAACCTCCTTGAGCAGTGACGCAAGCTCTGGCTTCTCGGCCTGCTCGTTTTCGGCCGCCTTCTCTAGCCGCACGGCGTTCCTGACAAAGTACGCTTTCAGGTCTTCCCGCGAAAACGTTTCTGCCGTCTTCACGCGCCCGCTTTTGGGCGCGCTCCCCGCCGCAACTTCCTGGCTTTCTTCCGCCGCTTCCAGCACCGCATCCGTGCAATACGCCAGGCTCTTCAAAGGCTTACCCGCGCCGCGCCGCGAGCGCCCGTAACTTTCGAACGCTCGATCGATCCCTTTGAGCACCGCTTCCAGCGGCACACCCGCTTTCTGCCAGGTCTCCATGATCGCCCAATCCAACGGGGACACCAACAGGTGGGCGCCGCGTTTCTTCCAAAAATATTCTTCAATTTCTGTGAAATAGTTGAAGTAGTTCCAGCCGTCCATTGAGTCCGCGGTCTATCTCTGTGCTTTCTTCGCGGGTACCGTCTTATCCGGCGCGTGGATGGCAACAGCGCCCCTGCTGGATTCCGACGTTTGGTTCTTCTCCCAGATCAGACGCAGGCCCGTCAGCGTCAGAAACTCATCCGTGTGCTGAATTTGCTTCGATCCGCGCGCTACCAGCTTGGCCTGCCCGCCGGTCGCCACCACTGTCGCATTCTCGCCTAGCTCCTTCTTTATGCGCGAGATCATCCCGTCCACCATATCCACCGCACCGTAATACAAACCAGCTTGAATGTGTGTCACCGTGTTCGTTCCGATCACTTTCCCAGGATCCTTGATTTCCACACGAGGGAGTCTCGCCGCGCGCGCAAACAGCGCTTCAGAAGCGATTCCGATGCCCGGCGCAATCACCCCGCCAAGATACTCGCCCTTTGCGGAAATCGCATCGAACGTAATTGCCGTTCCGAAATCCACCACGATGCAAGGCCCCCCGTATTGATGAAATGCCGCGACGCCGTTTACGATCCGGTCCGCGCCTACTTCCAGCGGATTGTCCACCAGAACCGCCATACCCGTTTTCACGCCCAATTCAACGAAAAGCGCTTTCTTTCCTAAATAAATTCGCGCCATCTCCGCCAGTGTCCAGTTTACCGGCGGAACGACCGAGCTGATGATCACTCCGGTGATCGCGTCGCGGTCGAGATGCGCTAGCGTAAGCAGATTCCGCGTCAGCACGCCGTACTCATCCACCGTTTGCTCGCGCGCGGTCGTTAGGCGCCAGTTCGCGATCAGTTCGTCGCCGCGAAAAACGCCCAGCACTGTGTTCGTGTTGCCGACATCAATCGTCAATAGCATCTACCGCGCCTCCGTCACGTCCCCGGCGATCACCGTAACTACCGCTCCATCGTCGCGTCTCACCTGCAACAATCCCTCCGGCCCGAGCCCGGCCGTGGTTCCCGCAAAACTCTCCGTTCCGTTCGTCACCCGCACCCGTCTGCCCTGCGCATAACTCGAAATCGCGACGAATTTCTTCGTAATGCTCGCCGCTCCTTCTCTCAGAAATTGATTGTAATCGTTCTCGAATTCCCGCAGCAACCGCACCAGCAACTCCAGCCTCGATTGTGTCTTGCCTGTTTCCAGACGCAAGGAGGTCGCGATCGCTCCCAACTCGCCCGCAAACTTCTCCTGGTTTACGTTCAATCCGATACCCACAATTACAAACCGGATCTGCCCCGGCTCAGCGTGCATCTCCGTCAGGATTCCTCCCACTTTTTTCCCGTTGATCAGCAGATCATTCGGCCACTTTAGGTCCACCGTCAGGCCCGTCTGCACCTGAATCGCCGCATGCGCCGAGAGTCCCGCCATCATTGTCAGCAGCGGCGCCTGCACGGGAGCCAACCGCGGCCGCAGCAGCAAGGTCGCATAGATCCCCGCTGCGTGTTCGGAATGCCAGGCACGTCCGGCCCTGCCGCGCCCCGCAGTCTGCTCTTCCGCGACCACGACTGCGCCTTCCGGCTCACCCGCATGGCCCAGCTCCAGCGCGACCCTGTTCGTCGAATCCGCTTTGAAAAAATGATAGATGCGCTTTCCGAACAAGCTGCCCTTCAAGCGTTGCCGCAACATGTCGGGAGTCAAAATGTCCGGCACTCTTTCCAGGAAATAGCCGGTCCGCTGCTGGCCTTTGACCCGCACTCCGAGCTCGCGCAGCCGCGTGACCCACCTCCACACCGTCGAGCGCGACACTCCGATCTCCTTGGCGATCCGCGCGCCGCTGACCACAATCGTGGCGTTTTCGGCCAACAGCGTCAGCAGCCCTGCCAGCCGACGGTCCGTCGTCCCAGGAAGAGTTTCTTGGGTCATGAAGTGATGTCGCGGCCTTTCGCGCCGCCACAGCTTACGTTTCTTCGATGCCGTCTACAAGCAGGCTCAGGTCCGCCGCTGGCGCCGAGTGCGTCAATGCCCCCGAGGAAAGATAGTCCGCGCCCGTTTGCGCATAAGCGCGCGCATTTTCCAGCGTAATTCCACCGGAAATCTCCACCACGCAGTCGTTTCGCAAACTACGCGCCAGCGCCACGCAGCTTCGCGCTTGTTCCGGCGTCATATTGTCGAGCAACACAGATTCAGCGCCTGCCGTGAGGGCCTCGCGTACCTCCCGCTCGTCCTTCACTTCAATCTGAATGGTAAGAGAGTCGTTCGCGATCGCGCGCGCCGGCGAACCGACGGCCTCATACGCGCTGATTTCCCTTTGACTTGATTGCGTCGAAGCGTACGCATGGGCCTCATCCAGCGCTGCCTTCACGCCACCCGCCAGCGTGATGTGATTCTCCTTCAACAGAATGGCGTCATAGAGTCCGAAGCGGTGATTCGTCCCGCCGCCCATCCGCACGGCATATTTCTCAAACATTCTCAGCCCTGGGGTAGTCTTCCTCGTATCTCGGATTTTCGCCTTTGTTCCCTCGAGCTGCTCGACGAACCGCCTCGTCAATGTCGCGATCCCGCTCAAATGTGTCAGAAAATTCAGCGCTGTCCTTTCGCCTGTGAGAATTGCGCGCGCTCGCCCGTGCAAACGCATGACGTCCCTTTGTTTTTCGACAGCATCTCCGTCCTTGGCCAGGAATTTGATTTCCATCGCGGGATCGAGCACGCGGAAGACTCGCTCCACGATGGGTAACCCGGCACAGACCAGCGGTGCCCGCGCCAGGATGCGCGCCCGCCCCACGGCCTTTGCAGGAACCGTCGCCAGGGAAGTGGCGTCCCCCGCCCCGACGTCTTCCTGCAGGGCCTGCCGGATGAAGTTTAAAACCGCTGCCGAATCCCAGTTCACTTTTTTTCAGCTATTTGCGTGAATTAGGAATTGCTCTCAAGCTGCTGACGCAAGTCTGTCAGTTTCTTAAGTTCCAGCCGTCGTTCAATTAGTGTTGATTGAATGCCGGCTACAATCTTCTCTGGTGCGCGGCTTCGAAAGGTGCCGTCTGCGAGCTGTCTTTCTTTGGAGGAAATGTCTCTTGTAAGACGATCGATTTCCTTACGAACCCGTGTCAGCTCAGCCCCCACGTCCACCGCCTCGGCGTATCCAATACGCACGTCAAACTGGGCCGTTGAGCGGACAGCGCCGCTCTTGGAGTCGAAGTTCTTTCGCGCCAGAAATCTAATCTCCGAAAGAGCTGCAAGCCGCATTATCGCGCCGCGGTTTTCTTGGATCAGGTCCCCTAGGTCTGGGTCGCTTGCCGAAAAATCCGCCGCCACTTTCTTCTTGGGGTCCAATTTCATTTGCGCCCGAATGTCGCGAAGTGCCCCTATCACCTGCTGCAGAAGCCCGAATTCATGCTCGGCCTTTGCGTTCTTCCACTCCGTTTGCACTTCAGGAAAAGGATCCAGTGCGATGGACTTGGCCTTAGGTGCTTGCGGCAGCTGATGCCAGAGTTCCTCGGTCAAGAAAGGCATGAAAGGATGCAATAGGCGTAGCGCCGCCTCGAATGCCGCGAACAAGTTCTTCCACGCCGCGACCGCACGCGCGCTCTCTGCACTCTGAAGTTCCGGCTTCACCCATTCGATGTACCAATCGCAAAAATCGCCCCAGAAAAACCGATAAGCGCTTTGCGCGGCCTCGTGAAATCGATAGTTAGACAGGGCGTCGTTTATATTTTCGATGGTGTCCGCCAAGCGCGCAAAGAGCCAAGCGTCAATCAGCGGCACGTTTCCGTTCACGCCGTACGGCGCCTTGGCACGGACCTCCGGCGCTGCCAGTTCATCCAGCGATGTCCCGCCCCTCTCGAACTTATCGAGATTCACAAACAAAAACCGCGCAGCGTTCCAGATCTTATTGGCAAAATTTCGGGCACTCGCTAGTTTGTCATCCGTCAGGACAATGTCCGTCCCCGGGGCGGCCATCGACGCCAGACAGAACCGCATCGCGTCCGTTCCGTACTGCTGGTTAAGCGCTACCGGATCAAGTCCCGTACCCTTGGACTTTGACATCTTCTCGCCGCTGGCCGTGCGCACCAGCGAATGCAAGTACACTGCCCGGAAGGGAACTTTTTCCGTGAAGTGGATGCCCAGCATGATCATCCGCGCCACCCAGAAAAAAAGGATGTCGTATCCGGTGATCAGCAGGCTCGTGGGATAATATTTTTGGTAATCCGCGGTTTTTTCCGGCCAGCCCAGCGTGGAAAATGGCCACAAACCTGAGCTGAACCATGTGTCCAGTACATCTGGATCCTGCGTCAAGTTCCCCGAGCCGCACGTCGAACACTTTGCCGGAGCCTCTCGTGCCACTGTGACGTGTTTCTGTTCCCCGCAGTACCACGCCGGAATCCGGTGCCCCCACCAGAGCTGCCGCGACAGCGTCCAATCGCGGATGTTCCGCATCCAATTGAAATATTCTTCTCGACGGTTTTCGGGAACGATTTGAATCTCGCCGCGTTCTACCGCCGCAATCGCCGGCTCCGCCAGCGGCTTCATCTTGCAGAACCATTGCGTCGATATTCGGGGCTCAACGATCGTCTTGCTTCGCTCGCAAATCCCTATCGCGTGTGTGTGTTCGCTCACTTTTTCGAGCAGCCCTTGCGCCTTCAGGTCTTCAACAACTTTATGCCGCGCCTTGAACCGGTCGAGCCCCGCGTATTTCCCGGCGTTCGCGTTCATGTGCCCGTCGTCGGTCATCACATCGACCTCTGGCAGTTTGTGCCGCCGTCCCAGTTCAAAGTCGTTCGGATCGTGCGCCGGCGTGATCTTCACCGCCCCTGTGCCGAATTCGCGGTCTACCATCTCATCGGCAATAATCGGAATCTCGCGATTCATCAGCGGCAAGAGCGCCTTCTTGCCAATCAGGTGCTTGTACCGCTCGTCTTCCGGATGCACCGCCACCGCAGTGTCACCAAGCATGGTCTCCGGCCGCGTGGTTGCCACTACCAGGAACACATTCATTCCCGGCACGGGGTACCTGATGTGCCAAAGATGCCCCTGCCGTTCCTCGTGTACGACCTCCAGGTCGCTCAGCACGGTGAGACACGCCGGGCACCAGTTCACGAGTCGCGTCTCCCGGTAGATCAACCCCTCTTCGTAGAGCCGCACGAAAACTTCGCGCACCACCCGCGACATTTCCGGTGAGAGGGTGAACCTCTCCCGCGACCAGTCGCAGCTCTCGCCGATGCCCTTCATTTGCTCGACGATCTGTCCGCCGGCCTCGTCTTTCCACTTCCAAACCTGCTTTTCAAACTCCTCGCGGCCCAGCTTCTGGTAGTTGATACCCTGGTCCGCTAGGTGTTTCACTACCACGCGTTGCGTCGAAATTCCCGCGTGATCGGTTCCCGGCAGATACAACGTGTTGTAACCCCGCATGCGGTGCCAGCGGGTGAGGATGTCGATCTCTGTGTGTTCGAGCATATGCCCGATATGCAGGGAGCCCGTCACGTTCGGTGGCGGAATCACGATGGAAAACACGGGTCCCGGAGCGTTCACATCCGCGCGGAAGAGCGCCTCTTTCACCCAGAATTCGGCCCAGCGCGGTTCGATCTGTTGCGGTTCGTATGCTTTGGCGATCTCGCGAGCCATCCAGTGCGGTTCTCCAGAGAGATTTGCGGCGGCCCACCCACACGTCCGCCAGTCTAGCGTAGCGCCGGGGTTGAGCCCGGCATCTAGCATTGCTTGCACTAAGAACATGAAAACAGCCTTCGACTATACGAGGGGAAAAGCGATCACGTCAATGCGGCCGCAAATCGAAAAAATGGAATGCTTTTGTTTGGAGAAGGGAACTACGGCTTCTTCGCGTTCAGCTCGTCTTTAACAATCGATTCGATGACAGGTTTCAGAATCTCTCTCGTTAGCGCTTGAAGCACGTCCGGATTCAACTTCCTCAATACTTTCGCCACCATCGCTTCCATATCCGTTTCGGCGGTGGAGGCTTTCGCTGTCCGCCCAGCCGTGGATGCTTCCTGCGTCACGCTCTCGGCTAGGTGCGCCGCTTCTTCACGGATCGCTTCCACCGTGGCCGCTGGAATCTCTGCTTCCTCCGAAATCAGTGGTTCACTGGCGTATACAGACGCGCCTTCGGTGACCGCCGGTGCCGTCGCCTCCGCTTCCTTCGGCGCTTCCACGGCCGCCGCGTCCCATGTCGAAGCAAGGTGGCTTGCCTTCCGCGCTTCCGCTTCCCATGGACTCGGTGCCACGCTGAACCAGGAACTCGCCGCTGGCGGCTCTGCCGCCACAGTTTCACTCGCATTCGCAACCGGCGCTTTTGCTTCGTTATCTTTATGCGTGAAAATCGGCTCCGAGGTCGCTGCTTCCTGACTGGCTGCCGTCGGTATGGCTTCGGCAACGACCACGGCCGGGACGTTTTCTTGCGATCCCCCCGAAGTCCCCGTCGCCCAAGCATCACCTGCAAATGGCGCTGCAGGCGCTACCGCCTTTGTTTCCCTGGCCTTCCCAACCACGACATCTTGCGTCTCTTCCGCTTGCGCAAATTCCTTCTTTTCTTTTCCGGATTGAGCTGCGGTGTTTTGTGCGAACGCGGTATCCCGCCAATCACCACGAACCGGGCTAGTGATCCCATCGTCGGCAAATGCTTCATCCCCGACATCCCTGCGCCAAGAAGCCTTCGGCTCCTCTTCTTCCTCTTCTTCTACTTCTTCCGCGACCTCCGCTGAGCCCCAATCTCTTTCCGGCGCCGGAGAATGTGCCTCCGGCATGAAGTCCGGCTCTTCCTGTTCCCCCACCGTGGGCGTTTCGAGCAAGCTTCCGAAAGCCGGCGGATGCGCTCCGGAATCAATTTTTAGCTCCGGCGGGCGTGAGGGAATTTCTTCCGTGAATGATTCGCTCTGCATCGCTGCCACTTGCGGAACGGCCGCCAGTGGTGCGCGTGAGGCCGCGGGAGCCGGAATCTCTACCGTCGGAGCCGGCGCGGCGCTCTTTCCCGCATTCGCTGCTGTCAATGAAACACCCGCTCGCGCAAGCGCCGATTTCACCATCGAAATCAATGGATCCGGCGGCACAAACGGTTTTTTTAGTACGCCATCTGCTCCCACGCGCTGCGCTTCCTGCTCATCCAGGGGATCGAACGCTCCCACCAGCAGAATCACGGGAATATGCGACAGTGTAGAATCTGATTTCACATACTGGCAGACTTCATAGCCATTGCGAACCGGCATGAACACATCGGCGAGCACGAGGTCCGGACGTATGTCGGAAATCTTTCGAACGGCGGCCTCTCCGTTTCCCACGGCCACCACATCGATACCCTGATCTTTCAGGGCCAGCCCGACCATCTTCTGGATATTGCTGTTGTCGTCCGCAACCAGGATCTTGGCCACCGAACGTCCTCCGGATAACCCGCGCGTGCCCCACACGTCGACCCTCTTCGGTCGCACATAGCAGGCCACTTCTGTATTGGAGCATCCGAACTGTAGGCCGTCAATCTCAACGGGGAAGGTGTGTGTCGGAAGTAAATATGGCGTTTGTGCGCTTTTGGAACGTCCAGCCGCCCAATAAAAAAGGCTGCGGTTAGCCGCCGCACCCCCTAATCCGTTGCTCGGACTTGCCCCTTCAACTGGGATCCGCTACCAGGGAATGATCTTGCGCAGGCCTTTCTTTTTCTTGCTGCTCGATTCCTTCTTGCTATCTCCATCCGCGGGCTTCGACGAAGCATCTTGTGCCGCGTCCGCCTTCGTCCCATCTGTGTTTTGTGCTGGATCGACGCTCGCCGCATCAGTTTTTGGCGCTGGATCCGCCGTCGCCGTCCCGTTCGGCGCGCCCGTCGCCGTGGAACCTTCGCCGGGCGTCGCAACCGGAGCTGCGTCGGTCGAAGCTGGCACAGTCCCGCCATTCGAACCGTCCGCCGCAGGCGGATTGGCCTCGCTTCCACTCTCAGCAGTGGGTGGCGTCGTGCCCTCCGCACCGCCCGTGCCTGGAGTCACCGTCTCCACCACCGCCGTGCTCCCTACACCACCTCCGGTTAGAGCAATCCGCGATTGGTTCCCACCGGTCAAAATATCCGTCGCCGACGTATTGTCCGCCTCAGGCTGCAGGTTGGGCTCTCCGCTTCGCGCAGCCAGCCGTTTTTCCCTGCCAGCACCCGATTGCACCAACGCAAGCGGTCTCTTGATCAACGGACTGTGCGGCCTCGGCGCGCCCATCTCGGCCTGCTGCCACGCCAGCGCCTTCGGATCCGGCTGCGGCACTGGCACTCCGAATGATTTGAGCTTATCCTTCGCGTGGCCCGCCAGACCCGACAGCGGATAATTCCGCACGATCTCCCCGTAGTAAAGCGACGCAACTTCCTTATGCTCGCTTTTCTCGAAAATATCTCCCAGCATCCACCGCGTCTTGTCCGATTTGCTGTACAGCGGATACCGCTTCGCTACCGCGAGCAGCCTTGCCGCGGCTGCCCGTCGGTCGCCCTTCACGTAATAGTAGTAGCCGATCCGGTAATCGCCCTCCGCCAGTAGCTCCTGTACCTCCCGCAGCCGCTGCTCGGCCTGGGGCGCCAGCGGATCTTTCGGATATTTTTGCAAAAACGTCTGAAACTCGTCTTCCGCCTCCTTGGCTTGTGTCCGGTCGCGGTCGGCCTTCTCCATTTGCCGGTAGTGCGCCATTGCCACTTGCAGCTGTGCGTAAGATGCTTCCTGCAGGAAAGGGAAGAAGACGATGAAATCTTTGAAGCCGTTGATGGCCTGCGTCATGTTCGCCGTTCCACCTTCTTTGTAGTAGGAGTCGGCGATCGCCAGCTTCGCTTTGGCCAAGTATTCGCTGTCTGGATAGGTGTTGATCAGCGTTTGCATCCCCAGTCGTCCAACCTCATGTCGCCCGCGCTTAATGTCGTGCATCGCCCTGTCGTACAGAATCTTGTCCGGCTCCGCAGAGTTATCCGCGCTGGTGGACTTATTGGCCTTCTTCTTCTTGTGGAAGATCTGCGCGTCGCACCGCGCGGCGCTCAACAAAACAAATACGGCCATTGCAGCCAAAAGAATCCGGCGCAAACATCACCTCTCTGCGGAAATTCGGGTTCCCTGCCCGGCTTCCCGGAAGCCTCACCAGGAGGATTGAGAGCGTCCCTCTTCCGCCTTGGCATGGAACATCTAAGTATAACCTTAACCTTCGGCCAGGTAGAGCGGGAACTTTGCCTTTCCGGACAGGTTCGCTCGAATTATCTCCTCGATGAGATGCCGTTCCCCGCGACCGCGGGTTGCCTCGCCCCTTACTGTTTCCCGTGCGACTGCCGCCGCGGCTACAGGGGCTTCTCTTCGCCCCGCGACTCAACGTAGACCAACTGGAATATGCTGCCTTGTCCATTTGGCTGAACCCCAACGATGTGTTGCTTCTCCTTCGTCCCGGCCTTGAAGAGCTGTCCGCCGTTTTCCGGTTTATCGTCCCCGCATTCGAGGCTCTTCGAGGATTTGTTCTTATCCTTGTCCTCAGCAGCCGGCGAAGAATTCGTGCAATTCAGCACGGTTCCATATTTTCCGAGCGCTTTCTGGTAAAACGCGGCGACTTTTTCCGGCGGATCATTCGACTCCATCTTTAGAACTACCAACTTGAAACCAAAGGTGCTGCCCCATAAACCCATTTGCACGGCGGACGACTTCTCACCTTCGTCCTTGTGCGGCCGCGCGCCGGGATAAATCGGCAAACCCACTTCCTTCGCGGTCGCCTCCGCGCTCACGAACGCTCCCGCGGTGCTCTGATCTCTGCGGCTCGATTCTTTCTTTTCTTGTGCCATCAATGGAAAAGCCGCCAAACACAGCAACCCGAGCAAAATAATCGTCTCCGTCCGTGACCGCTTGGAACGTGAATACTGGCCGCACTTCCGCAATGGCTGCAATATGTTCATAGAATCCTCCCCGCCACTATAAGTACGGTTTCGCCACCTAGGAAGTTCAATTCGCCCTCGGCGAAATCGGCGATACCCTCCATTTGCAACGCACATTTCTTCTTGTTCCTTCTGGCCTGAAGCAATTCTGCTCCACACCCGTGAATCTCTTGCGAGCATTCACCCTTCGCCTATATTATCGTGTCCGCTTCTAACAAAGAGCCGTGCCGCAATCGGCATTCAAGCTATCGATCAGTAGAGGACTAACATGAAACGCCTCGCTCTTCTCTTTGTGATTTTTCTGAGCGTACAAGCCGCTTCCGCACAGGACTGGGCTCGCGCCCGTCTTGAAAAGTCTTCACGTCACCGCGAGTGGGTAACCATCAAGCACGATGGCCGCGCCGTCGAAACCTTCGTGGTGTATCCCGAATCGAAAGACAAGCGGCCCGTCGTGCTTCTCATCCACGAAATCTTCGGCATGACCGATTGGGTGCAGGACTTGGCCGATCAAGTCGCCGAAGCCGGCTACATCGCGGTCGCACCGGATCTTCTCTCCGGCATGGCGCCGAACGGCGGCCGCAGCTCCGATTTTCCCGAAGGCAAGTCCGTCGAAGCGGTCGGCAAGCTCAATCCGGACCAAGTCACCGCCGATCTCATCGCCGCTGCGGATTACGCGCTGAAGCTTCCCGCTTCGAGCGGCAAGCTCTTCGTTGCGGGCTTCTGTTGGGGTGGCAGTCAGACCTTCCGTTTCGCTACCAATCGAGCCGACTTGGCCGCCGCGTTCGTATTCTACGGTTCGCCGCCGGACAAGGACGCCATGGCCCGCATCAAAGCCCCCGTCTACGGCTTCTACGCCGGCAACGACGCTCGCATCGGCGCCACCGTGCCGGATGCCATCCAGCAGATGAAGGCTGCAGGCAAGACCTTCCAGCCCGTGACCTATGACGGCGCTGGCCACGGTTTCATGCGCGCAGGCGAAGCTCCCGACGCGAGCGACGCCAACCGCAAAGCTCGCGCGGACTCATGGGCTCGCTGGAAAGCCCTCCTCGAAAAAGGTCACTAGCTCGCAGCAATCTCAGGGACTACTTCCTCAACTCTGGGTCTGCCCAGATGTGCGGCCCTAAGAGTTTGTTGAAAAACACTGCGCGCGTCATCCCGAGGGACTGAAAGTTCCAAAGAATCTCTCTTTGTTCCTTTGGTTTCCTCGAGGAGAGATTTCTCGTTTCGTGCAATCTATGCTGCGTCAGTTCGCCGCGGTTAGCTCAATCGTGGACGAGGTAGGAATTCGCGTTCCGGCCAGCGGTGCCTGATCGATCACCGCTCCGTGCGGCCACTGCGGCGCCGACACATAGTTCACTTTGCGCCGCAGCCCGGCTACATCCAGCCGATGTTGCGCTTCGATTTCATTCATTCCCACGAGATGCGGCATCACGTAGGCCGTCTCGCGCGGTCCCTGCGAAACCAGAACGTCCACGCGCGGCGTCGCGGCTCCCGTTCCTGGCCTCGGATTCTGGATCACCACGGTATCCGCCGCCGGGTCCGGCATCGTTACGCTCGAAACCTCGCCTACTTGCAAGCCCGCGCGCAACAGCTCAATCCGTGAAGCGCGCAGCGAATTGCCCTCCAGCAGCGGAATTTGCAGTTGCCGCTGCCCCAGGCTGAGAACCACGTGGGCCTGCTGCGACACCTTCATCAGCAGTCCCGCGGGCGGCGTTTGCCGCACCACCACGTTGATGGGCAGATCCGTGTATATCCGGTCCGCCACTTTCAACACCAATCCGCGCGACTGCAAGAGCTGGCTGGCTTGCGCGACATTTTCCCCCACAAGGTTTGGCATGGTCACTTCGCGCCCGTGAATCGCGATGCGCATCGCGGTGATAGCGCTCAGAAACGCGGCCGACGCCAGGATGAATACCAGCAGGACCATCCGGCTCAGCGATTCGAGTCTCTCAATCAGCGTCATCTCGATGGCCGTAGGTTATTTCTTCGTCAGCGGCGGCGCCGGATAATCGGGCAACTTGTCCTTGCTGGTGTCCGCCCGTTTCACTTCCAGCTCATCGAACAGCAGCGACGGGCTAATCACCGTCGAAGGCACTCCCCCCACGCGGTTGCTCACCAGCGGATCATCGCCGACCGCCATCAGATCACTGCGCAATGCGCGGATGTCCAGCTGGTTGAATACAGCTCCGCGCACCAGCTCCTCGCGCCCGTCTTTCGCATACACGCGATAGAGCAGCCGAGGCGCATTCCCGCCCATGGTTTCCACACGATAACCATAGGGCTTACCCTGGTCGCTCACCATCTGCACGACGCGCTGTTTGAGCGCGCCCGCCGATTGTGCTTCGGAACTCTTCACCACCAGCACGCCGAGACTGGGGGCAGGGAACGAGCCGGGCGCCGCCCGGCCATGTCCATTCGAAGCAGGGAAGTCGCGGATCGGCTGCCGCCCGATAAGATAATTCGTCAGCGTGCCGGCGTCGATGAGCGTGACGGCCTGCGCCTTTACCCCTTCGTCGTCAACTTCGTAGCTTCCTACGAGGCTTTTTCCCCGAAAATCTTTCAAAGTGGGATCATCCACGACAGTTAGAAAATTTGGAAGTACTCTTGTCTTGTAACTTGTGGCGAAGGCGCCCGTCGTCCGATTTGGCTTGCCGAGCTGGGGTTTCCTGCCGAGCACATTCGTTCCCACCATCGAAGCAACCACATCGTCGGCTGCATCGGGAGCGAACAGCACGGGACCCCGGTATTCCTCTTCCACGATCGGTGCTTGCCTCAGCGCCGTAAGTGTATCCAGCATTTTTTTCGATTCACCGCCCAGCGCATCGCGCGACGGCAGCTCTTCTGCGCGAGCCGTAATCCAGAGGGGGTTTCGATTCAGCCGCATGCCATCCGCCGCCTGTGCCGAACTGTTTAACTGCACGAGGTAAGTATTTTCTCCGCTTCGCGTCACCGTCCCTTCAGAAGTCACAAGATATCGGTTAACCGCGGAAAATCGCGCCGAAGCCGTGACCGACTGCACTTCCGGATACTGCCGGTACAGGTTTGTCACCTCCTCCAGCGTGTTTTTCCAGGAAGTTTCGTCGACCTGCAGTTTGACCGTGGGGCCCACGGCGGTCACCAACGGCTCTTTCGCGAAATCGTCCACCGGGTTCTCTTCCGCGCTGAACTGTTTGAGCGCTGCTTGCTTCTCCGTCAGCGCTTCTCCCGCCGCTTTATATGCTTCATCTGTCGCCAGCCAGATTTGGTGCCGCAGGGCAATCGGATCGTCATCCAGCGGCAGGATGTTCGTCTCTCCCATCCCCTGTCCAAAGTAGCTGTCTTGCTTGTAGTCGCCGACGCGCACCACCACGCGGAGAATGCGCACGTGGATTCTCTGTTGATCGCGCAGGGCGCCGAACGCGGCCTCCGCAGCGTACTCCTCCACATCATTTACGCGGTACTCGATGTAATACGGCGGCTGCACCTGATCCATCTTGAGTTGCGACTTCGAGCGATCCAGCTCTGTCAGCAATGCTTCGAGCAGGGCATCACCGTTCGCGGCTGCGTGCGCCGCTGCGCTAATGCTCGCCGCATCTTCCGCCGTGCCCGCATCGCGTGGAGCGGCCAGCAATGAGTCTGCGCCGCGAAAAATCAGGTAGGCCCCCAAAACTATTCCCGCTATTCCACGAAGCAGCCTCACGGCTTCACCGCCGGCGTGCTCTGCGCGTTTCTCGCCGTCGAGGCAGATTCAAAACCAGGAGGAGGCAGGATCGGCGGCCGCTCGTGTGCGTGCGCTCGCTTCTGCACTTCCATCTCAGAGAAGAGCATTGCCGGCGCAACCGCGGCGACGGGCACCTGCCCGCTCTCTGCGCCACACACGCCATTGAAAACGTGCTGCTGGTCGCCAGTCAGCATAATCCGCGTGAGCGCCGCCAGCGGCGTTCCCACGATGTCCACGCCCCTGACCAGTTCATCCGGCCTTCCATCCGCGTAAATTCGGTACACGATCACAGGCAGCACCTGGAACGCCTGCGGCAGCGAGCGCTGCGTAAGAGTGAATCCACCTTGGATGTCGTCAAAATACAAGCCGTACGGCTTGCCTTGCTTTCTCACTTCGTCGATTAGCTTTTGGCGCAGCTGGGCTTCCGTCACGCTCTGCGCAGAGGTCACAATCAAGTTCCCCTGTCGCCCGGTGGGCATCAATCCGGGTTGATTTCGCCCGTGTCCGTTGGACTGGCTGAAATCTTTGATCGGCATCCGCGACATCAGGAAATTCTTAAGCACGCCATTCTGGATCACCTCCACGCGCTGCGCTGGCGTGCCCTCGCTGTCAAAAGTGTATGCGCCTGCGAGTTTCATGCCGACAATCTCTTGGATTGTGGGATCGTCCGCCACGCTCAAAAAGTTGGGGAGCACTTCCTGGTTCACCTTCTTCGTGAATGTCTGGCCCTCTTCTTGGTCCTTCTGGCGGTGTCCTTCGAGCCGGTGCCCGAGCACTTCATGGAAAAAAACGGCGGCCGCGCGGCCGCTCAGCAGCGCTGGCCCGTCATACGGTTCCGCAACCGGTGCGCTGCGCAGTGCCTTTAGGTCCGCCGCCATCTTGTCCACTTTGGCGGTTAACTCCGCCTCGCTGGGCAAGCCGCTCGCGGACGGCGCCTGAAACGTCTCCACGCGCAAGAGTTCCATGCCGTCATCCGCGCGCGTTTGCGCCTCCATCACCAGCCGCGTTGATGCGTTGGGCGTTACAACGGCGGTGCCTTCGCTGGTGACAATTCGCGCGTTGGAGTTCTGTACCTGCAGAACGACGGTCGCGAAATACACCTCCGGATATTTCCGGAATGCGCCGGAAATCCGCCGGATTTCGCCATCCCACGAGGCGCGATCGAAGCCCGATGGCTTCGCTGCTTCAGCGGTATGCGTCACCGCAGTCTCTTTGGAAAAATCGGGGGATTTATCTTCTTCTTCGGCGCGAACAGCGGTGTTGGTTTTCACGTTTAGGAACGCCGGGGCGGCACGTTTGTATTCGCGGTCCGTGAGTTCCCAGAGCACGCGAGCTAGTGCGTCCGGATCGTCGCCTTGCGGCAGCGTCCCGGATGTGACGCCGCTGGAGCGGCTCTGCCCGTGGGTGTTGTCGAGTGCGGGCGCGCCCACTCGCATGGTCACATCCGCCTGGCGGCGCTGCAGGGCGGCATCAGTCAGCAGGCTTCCGTAGGACCCGACTAGCACGACGAGATTCTGGTCGTAGACTGTATAACTGAGGAAATAGGGCGCGGGATCCGTTTTTGCGAGGTCCGCCGTTGCGCGAGAGAGTTCGCCTTGCATCGTTTTCAAGACCAGATCGCTGCTAGTCTTCTTCGGGTCGACGGAGGCATTATCGGCCGCGGACGCTACAGGCAAGCCGGCCAGCTGAGCCGCCAGCAGCCAGCAGATGGCCACGCGCACAAATTCTGTTCCGCCAGCGCGCATTTTTCCGCGGGTGAAAAACGACACTAAACTTTTCATGAAATGTGGGCTCCCGACGCTTCGGTATTTCGATGAGTACCTCAAGTGAAGTAATTGGCGCAGGAAGCAAGTATGCCTTAGCGTCCCGCCGCGCGCAAATCAGGTGTTACCAAAGCGTTCACCAAGCCTGAGCCTTGCGCCATTGGCAAATTCCGCCGCCGTTACCTGTCTGCGCCCCTCCACTTTGACGGCCAGAACGCGTAAAACGGTTGCGCGGCCGCACACGACATACAATTCGTTCTTCTCGCGGAATAAAATCCCCGGCGCTCCGTCGGGTTTTTCTTCAAATGTGTTCTCACTCACTCGCTTAGGCACCGGCTCGGCCCGGACGTGACACGTCCGCTCGCGAAAAGTGGTGTACGCCCCCGGCCAGGGCGCAAACCCGCGCATACGATTGAAAATCTCTTCTGCGGTCCGGGTCCAATCGATTCGGCCGTCTTCTTTTTTCAGCAGGGGCGCGTGGGTGGCTCTACTGTGATCCTGCGCGTGCCCGGCGAGTGTCCCCGCCGCCAAGCCGTGCAGGGTTTCCGTCATAAGTGGAGCGCCCGCTTCCGCCAAGCGGTCCGACAATTCCGGAGCGGTTTCCGTGGGGCCGATCGGGATCTCGCGCTGCAAAAGGGTTTCGCCGGTATCCATACCCGCGTCGATGCGCATTGTGGTGACGCCAGTTTTCGTTTCGCCATTCGCAATGGCCCATTTGATTGGCGCGGCGCCACGGTACTTGGGCAGCAGGGAAGCGTGGAGATTGATCCAACCGTATTTGGGAATGGACAGAAGCCGGGCGGGAATAATTTGTCCGTACGCGATGATCACGGCGCAATCGGCCGCGAGCTTTTGCAAAAGTTCTCGCGCTTCCGGGGAGCGGATTTTTTCCGGCTGGTGCACTGGCAATCCGGCGGCAAGCGCTACTTCTTTGACAGGGGAAGGGGAGACTCTCTTCCCTCGGCCGCGCGGGCGGTCGGGTTGGGAAATGACCCCGGCGATTTCAAATTCGCGTTGTGTGAGGAGACGCTTCAGCGTTGGAACGGCGAACTGTGGCGTGCCGCAGAATACGATGCGCATGGCGCATCCTCTCCGGCGATTACCACTCGCCCTGTTTCTTGAGCTTCTTGATTTTGCGCTTGATGAGGTCGCGCTTTAGCAGGCTCAGATGTTGAATGAAGAGAATGCCGTTGAGGTGATCGATTTCGTGGCAGAAGGCCCGCGCCAGGAGATTTTCACCGCGAATTTCAAATTCTTCACCTTTCACGTTGCGGGCTCGCAAGGTGACAAACTGGGGCCGGACAACGTAGCCGCGGAAGCCAGGAATCGACAGGCAGCCTTCTTCCTCGCGAACCTCACCTTCGGCGTGAATGATTTCCGGATTGGCGAGAACAATTTTCGCTTCTGGATTCTTTCCGCCCGTCACGTCAACAACGGTCAGCCGCAGGCTCAAGCCGATCTGTGGTGCGGCGAGGCCGACGCCTTGCGCCGCATACATGGAAGCAAACATGTCTTCAGTAAGTTCTTCAAGCCCGGCGTCGAATGTTTTCACTAGGGGAGTGGACTTTTCTAGGATCGGATCGCCGTACTTGACGATCGGGTAGATCTTGCGCGGAGCAGATATTGCTTCCGGCGCGGCGGCGGGGGGTTCAGAACTCGTCGAGTTGTCGGGCATAATTGTCGAAATTCCGCCGGAGTTCGGCGTGTGAATCTCCCCCAAATTTTTGCAGAAAAGCGTCCGCGAGGACAAGGGCTATCATGGCTTCTCCGGCAACACCGGCGGCGGGAACCACGCACCAATCGGAGCGCTCGTAGGCGGCGCGCACCGGCTCCTTAGTAACCATGTCGGCCGTCCCGAGTGCGCGGCGAAGAGTGGAGATAGGTTTCAAGTAGCCGCGAACGATCACGTCTTCACCGTTGGTGATGCCGCCTTCGAGGCCGCCAGCGCGGTTGCTGGAGCGCCGGAATCGTCTTGCAGACTTGTCATAGGAGATCTCGTCCTGGACTTCGCTGCCGTAGGAGCCTGCAGCGGTTACGCCCGCGCCGATTTCCACGCCTTTAACGGCTTGCACGCTCATCAACGCTTGTGCGAGTTTGCCATCGAGCTTTTCATCCCATTGGGCATGACTGCCGAGGCCGACAGGTACATTGTGGGCAACCACTTCAAAGATGCCACCGACGGTGTCGCCTGCCTTGAGCGCGGCATCCACTTCGGCCATCATTTTTTTCTGGACCGAAGCGTCTACGCAGCGCAGCGGTGATTCCAGGTCGGCACTGACGGCGCGAATCTCTTCCCACTTCGCGCCGCGATCGAGGCGGACGTGGCCGACCTGAACGGTATGGCTGGCAATTTCCGTGCCAAGCTCGCGAAGGAGAAGTTTGGCGAACGCACCTGCGGCGACGCGGGCCGCAGTTTCGCGCGCCGAAGCGCGCTCCAAGACGTAGCGGGCGTCGTGAAAATTGAATTTTTGAGCGCCCGCTAGATCTGCGTGGCCGGGCCGCGGCGCGAGCAGCTTTCTTTCGTTGCCCGCGGATTCGGCGGAGGCTTCTACGGGCAGAATTTTTTCCCAGTTGGCCCAATCGCGATTTTCAATCCTCAGGGCCACCGGCGCGCCGATGGTTTTTCCGTGCCGCACACCGGCGAAAATATCGGCTCGGTCTTTCTCGATTTTTTGGCGCCCCCCGCGGCCGTAGCCAAGTTGCCGCCGGTGCAGCTCGCAGTTGATGAATTCCAGATCCACAGGCAGGGCAGCAGGCAGCCCGGAGACAAACGCCAGCAGCGCTTGTCCGTGCGATTCGCCGGCGGTGTAGAAACGAAGCATCCAGGAGCACACTCCAGGCAAGATTCCGCACGCAACTCTAAAAAGAAGAAGTGTAGCCGCCACGCCGCGTGGCGTCCAGTCGCGAAGGAACTAAATGGCTTACTTGACGTGTTCCCGGCACACGGTTACGCTTTCGACGAAGTAATTGCTGTGCTAGCGAAGCGGCACTGGGCTTCTTCGGCTGAAAAGTTCAGCGAATGGGGACGCGTGGCAGACACTCCAATCCAGGTCACCGGCCGTGAAGCCAAGGCGGAGGATATACCTTCCATCGGAGAGGTGTTGTCCGATGCCGCTAAGGGAATGATAGCGGGTGTGCAGGACTACTCCGAACTGGCGTTTCGCTCGCTCACGAATTTGGCGGTCGGCCCGCGATATTTCTCAGATACGCTTGCACAAATGGACAATATTGGAGTCGGCTCTCTGCCCATCATCTTGCTGTCCGGCTTTTTTATAGGCGCCGTGATGGTATTACAGACGGGATCGCAGTTCGTGCGGTTCGGGCAGACATCGTTAACGGGTGATGTGGTTTCGCTCGCACTGGTGCGAGAGCTGGGGCCGGCGATTACTGGATTGTTGGTGGCAGGTCGCTGCGCTTCGGGGATTGCTTCGGAGCTTGGATCCATGCTGGTGACCGAGCAGGTCGACGCAATGCGCGCAATGGGGACGGACCCGAGCCGGAAACTGGTGACGCCGCGAGTTCTGGCGACGATTCTCATGCTTCCCTTACTCGTAGCCATGGCTGATTTCCTCGGTCTGCTGGGAGGCTGTGTCGCGTCGGTTTTTTCGCTGCGTCTGGATGCTATCGAATTTTGGAGGCGCGCCATTAACGTGCTGGAGTTTGCCGATCTGATGCAGGGATTCATGAAGTCGCTCGTGTTCGGATTTATTCTAGCCACCGTGGGCTGCTACAAAGGTCTGACGGTGCGCGGGGGGACGCAGGGGGTAGGTCGGGCCACGACCCAGGCGGTGGTGGTGGCCTCGGTACTGATCATCGTTGCCGACACCTTTCTTACAAAGCTTTCGCTGTTTCTCGCCAACAAACTCTTTTAGCCGAACCCTGGAGCCTCCTCTGGCGGTGGCTGCCGAACAGTGCGTCTAATAACTCCGTTTATCGTTATAATCGCGTACATAGGCAATGAAGAGTGCCGCCACACCTGCGCATGATACTGGCGCCCCCATCACATTTCTGGACGTCCACGTCGGTTTTGGTGAAGGTGAAATTCTGCGCGGCATTTCCTTGCAAGTTCTCCCTCGCGAAACACTCGTGCTCCTGGGAGAGACGGGGACGGGAAAAACGCTTACGCTCAAGCTGGCCGCCGGACTTCTCCTGCCATTGAGTGGAACCATAAACGTCCTGGGGAAAGAAGTGTCGGAGATGCGCGAGCAGGAACTGCTGAAGTTCCGCCGGCAAATTGGGTTTGTGTTTCAAGAAGGCGCGCTCTTCGATTCCATGACCGTAGCCGACAATGTCGCCTACCGTTTGCGCGAGGAGCGTGCAGACGAAGACGAGATCGAACAGCGCGTCCATGAGGTGCTGCGCTTCGTGGAGCTGGAGCATACGGTCGACCTGTTTCCCCCGGAGCTTTCCGGCGGCATGAGGCGGCGCGTGTCCATCGCGCGTGCGCTGATTAACCGGCCGCCCATTGTGCTGTACGATTCGCCAACCGCGGGACTCGATCCGATCACCTCGCAGACGATCATCGCGCTGATTCTGCGGTTAAGGGATGTCTACGGCGTGACGGCGATGCTGGCGACCCACCGCCTGCAAGATGGATTCGCGATGGCCAATTATCGTTTTGATCCGGAAACGAAGCGTGTGGTTCACAACGCAGGCCAGAACGGCGCGGCAGGGGCATCTCACGAGGGCGGAACACGGTTCCTGGTGCTGCGAGAGGGGCAAATCTATTTCGAGGGCACGCCGGAAGAGATTGCCAACTCGCAAGACGCTTATCTAAAGCGGTTTCTGGTGTGAAATTGTTATAGTCTGTTTGGCCGGAGTATTTTTGTCGATCGAGCTAGGAGGGTAAAATTCATGGCGCAGCGCAAACAATTGACGTGGACGGAACTGCGGGTGGGTTTGTTCGTGTTGGCGGGTTTGTTCGTGCTCGCGACGGGCATTTTTTATGTGACCGGGGGCGGAAATGTTCTCTCGCCAAAATACCGGCTGAAAACCTATCTGCCTGAAGTTTCCGGGCTCGCGATTGGCGCGCCCGTGCGGCTAGACGGCGTGGAAATCGGAAATGTGGAATCGATTAAACTGTTGCCGCGGACGCCGGGCCGTGTTTCCGATAAGAACAGGAACATTGAAGTGGGGATGCGGGTTGACCGGCGATTCCAGAACGATATCTTGACCGATTCGGCGGCCAGTTTGGTTACGGAGGGGTTGCTGGGTAATCGCTACGTGAACATCAAAAGAGGACTCACCGGTGTCTCGCTGAAGGAAGGGCAGGAAGTGCCTGGCACGGAAGAAAAAGCGATGAAGGAAGTGGTGGAGCGCAGCGCGGAATTGCTGGGCAATTTGCAGGCGTTGTCGGCTGATGTTCGGGAATTGATCGCGGGCGTGAAGGAAGGCCAGGGATCGCTTGGCAAACTGCTGACCGATGAGCAGGCCTACAAGCATCTGAATAACATCCTGGCGAAGGGCGACGAGATGGTGAGCAACGTTCAGGCCGGACAGGGGTCGATAGGGAAGCTGATCGTTTCTGACGAGGTGTACAACAAGGTGGACAAGGGATTGGATAACGTCAACGTGATCCTGGCGGATGTACGGGCGCAGAAGGGGACGATCGGAAAATTGCTCTATGATCCGACGCTGTACGACCAAGCCAAGGATGCGCTCTCCAACGGCAACTCGTTTATCAGAGACGTACGCGCGGGGAAGGGGAGCCTGGGCAAGCTGGCGACCGACGAAACGTTGTATAACAAGCTTCGGGATACGAGTGCGAATCTGGCGACGGCTTCTGCGAAGTTGAATGACAACACGACTACCGCGGGAAAATTGTTTTCGGACCCGCAACTCTACGACAACTTGACGGGGATGATGGGAGACATGCGGCTCTTGCTTGGCGATTTCCGGCAAAACCCGAAGAAATTCTTGCACATCAAAGTTTCCGTTTTCTGAGTGCTGGCAGGTTCCTTTGCGGAGGCGTCGGTGGTGTATTGTAATACGCGCGTAACAAATAGGAAATAGGCTGAGGAAGCTGGCCGCTTAGCCCGAAGAGCTTGATGGAAAACCAGGACGTCGTACAAAAGCAACCCCGCCCGGAACCGGCGAAATCCACTCTGCCTCAACCGGGGCGGCCGGTGCCGAGCCGTGCGTATCCCGGCGCGTTGATTGTCGTGGAAGGGACCGACGGCTCGGGAAAGAGCACTCAGCTCTATCTGCTGAAGCGCTGGCTGGAAATCGGGGGCTACCGGCTCCATTTCACGGAATGGAATTCCTCGCCGCTGGTGAAATCGGCGACGCGGCGCGGGAAGCAGCGGCGGCTGCTGACGCCGACGACGTTTTCCCTCTTGCATGCGGCAGATTTTGCGGACCGTTGCGAGCGGCAGATCATGCCGTTGTTGCAGGGCGACTATCTGGTCCTTGCCGACCGCTACATCTATACCGCGTTTGCGCGAGACGCCGCGCGGGGCTGCCCGCCGCGCTGGCTGCGCAATCTGTATCGATTCGCTCCGGTTCCGGACATCACCTTTTATTTTCGGGCGCCCCTGGACGTTGCAGTGCACCGGATTTTGAGCGGACGGCCGAGGCTGAAATATTACGAAGCCGGAATGGACTTGGGAATGTCCTACGACCGGGCAGAAAGCTTCCGGCTTTTCCAGGCGCGAATTCTCGAGGAATACGACAGGATGGTTGACTCGGACAATTTTGTGGTGCTCGACGGAACGCTGCCGGTGAACAAGTTGCAGAAGCAGATGCGCGATATCGTTGCCTCGAAGATTGACCTGAAGCGGTTTGCTCCCGGCGTGCTGGAAGCGGAGTGAGTATGCCCGATCAGGAAGAAGACAAGTTGGCGGCCACGGCCGATCCGGCTGATGCCGCGCCTGCTGCTGCCGTCCCGCCTGCACCTGCAACCAAAGCGGTCGCGCAAGAGGATGCATCATCGCAATATTTTTTTGGCGAGCCGCTGGTGGGTTTTGATCCGAGCGAAATTACCGGCTCGTTGATCGTCATCGAAGGGATGGACGGGTCGGGGCGTTCGACGCAGATTGCTTTGCTGCAGGAGTGGCTGGAGTCGGAGGGATTTGCGGTGCAGACGAGCGGACTGCGGCGGTCGAATCTCGTGGGGCGGGATATCGACGAATTGATGGCCAAGAACGCGGTAACCCGGCTGACGCTGGCGCTGATGTACGCGACGGATTTTTTCGACCAAGTGGAGCACCGCATCTTGCCGGCGCTGCGCTCGGGCACGGTGGTTCTTGCGGACCGCTTTATTTTCACGTTGATTGCGCGCGGTGTGGTGCGCGGGATCAACCGCGATTACCTGAGCGGGCTGTATGCCATGGCGCTGCGGCCGCATTTGACGTTTTGGCTCAACGTGCGGCCGGAGACGGCATTCGCGCGGGAATTCAAGAAGGCCCAGGCCATTAGCTATTGGGAGGCGGGACGCGACATGTCGCTCTCGCACGACCTGTATTGGTCGTTCATCCGGTACCAGACGATGATCAAACGCGAATTTGAGGTGATGGCGAAGCGGCAATCGTTCATCGAACTGGATGGAGAATCCAGCGTCTCCGCGGTCAACAAGCAACTGCGGCAGCGCATTGGTGAGCAACTCGGCATCCGCGCGACCAAGTACACGCCGTCGGCTGCTCTCGCGTATCTCTGGCGGTAAATTCCGAAATGTCGGAGCCGGTTCATATCGCCGCCATCGACGCCGGCTCCAATGCCGTGCGCCTCTCCGTGGCGCGCGCTTATTCCGCACTGGATATCGAACCATTGCACACGGAGCGCTACCCGCTGCGCTTGGGGGAAAGCGTTTTTGTGCGGCACCGCTTCAGCGAAGAGACATTCACGAAAGGCGTCAAGGCGTTTCGTCTTCTCCGCAAAATCATGGACGAGTTCGGGGTGACGCAGTATCGCGCTGTGGCTACCAGCGCCTCGCGCGAAGCGCGCAACCGCAATGCCTTCGTCCGTCGCATCAAACAGAAGGCGCGCATCGAACTGGAAGTGATCAGCGGTGCGGAAGAATCGCGGCTTGGCAGAGAAGCAGTGATCGCTGCGCTGGGGCCGGAAAACCCGCCGCGCTGCATCATCGATCTCGGAGGAGGGAGTCTCGAGATCAGCATCTTGCGCGAACACTTGGTCGAGCACAGTGCGCAATTGCCCGCCGGCGCGGTACGGCTAATGACCACGCTGAATATTCCCGGTGTAATACGGCCGGCGCAGGCAGAACAGGTGCGGCGCTACGTCCGAGTGCTGCTCGAATCGCGGCTACCCTCGCGGCCGAATTTGGGCGAGAGCGTCGCCGTGGCGGTTGGCGGGAACGCCGAAACACTGGCCACCGTGGCGCCGGGCCCGCGTATGCACGGACTTCCTACACTGCAACTTTCCCTTTTGCGGGAACGAGTCGCTGACATTCTAAGACGCGACGTACGCGCGCGGATGAAGACGTACGGGGTCCGGCGCGACCGCGCGGATGTGATGGGAATCGCCGCGGTCACGCTGATCACGCTGGGCCGGTACCTGAACATACGCACGCTGATGATACCGAGCGTGGGGGTGCGCGAAGGGCTGCTGCAAGAAATTGCGCGTGAGGCCTTCTCGCGCAAAGAGCCGCATCGGTACGACGCCGCGGCGCGACAACTTCTTGTTGGCACGCGCAGTTTCGCGCGCCGGCTCGAATACGACCAGCGGCACGCGGAACATGTGCGTGAACTGAGCATCCTGCTGTTTGACCAGCTGCAGCCGGTCCATCATTTGCCTGCGCAAGCGCGCGTTCTACTGGAAGCCGGCGCGCTGCTTCATGATGTAGGCCACATGGTGAGCCATCGCGCGCATCACAAGCACGGAGAGTACTTGACGCTGAATGGAGATATACCGGGTCTCGAAGGGCGTGACCGCGCCGTCGTCGCCGCGCTGGTGCGGTATCACAATCGAAAATCGGAGCCCGCCGCGCATCACGCGGCGTATTCGTTTCTGAACAATAATGACAAGCGGATCGCGCGGCGGCTGGCAGCGATCTTGCGGATCGCGGAGGCGCTCGACCACTCGCACCGGCAACGCGCGACGAATCTGCGGGCTTCGTTTCAGCGAGGGGCTGTCGGACTGCGAGTTACGGCGCGCGGCGATGCGGCCGAGGATCTGCGCGCCGCCAATCGCAGCGCCGAGCTTTTTGAAAAAGAATTTCACGTTAGGTTATTCTTCCGGCAGCCGGCAACGTAGCGTTTTCTGACAGAGCTATCTTCTGTAGCTCATATTTGTAAGCGGGGGGAAGAATGCAACTTTATGTCGTGCGCCACGGAATCGCGATCGACCGCGAAGACCCGAACTGTCCGCCCGATCCGGAACGCCACCTGACGGAAGAAGGCGTTGAGAAGACTACAGCAGTCGCGAGAGGGATTGCAGCGCTTGGTGCGACCGCGGATCTGCTTCTTTCCAGCCCTTATGTGCGTGCCTTGCAGACGGCGGAGATATTTGCGGGCATCTTCAAATATTCGAAGCAGAAAATCCGCCGGACGGATTTGCTGTTGCCCGGGGGTGAGCCTTCTTTGTTTTTCCGTGAGCTTGCCAAGGATAAGCAATCCTCGGCGGTCTTTTGTTTCGGGCACGCACCACAGTTGGACGATCTCATCGCGACCGCGCTCAGTTCAAAGCATCACATCACGGCATTGAAAAAGGCGGGTGTGGCATTCGTGGAACTCAGGCGCGTATCGCCGCCAAGCGGTCAGCTTGTGTGGCTGGCGACGCCGAAAATGCTTCGGCGCGCAGGGAAGTAAGATGTGCAGGCTGCTGCGAATTTAGTCCCCATGGTTTTCCTGCTCTTGTTTTGAAACTCGAAGCGACTAAGGAGGCACCTAAGACGCAATGCCGGTGATGGGCGCGACCGCCTCTAGTCTGATGCGGCGGTAAGGAATAACGGGACTTGGGGGTCCGGAGTGGGCAAGGCGAGCACTTTTTCTCGTGTTCCGGCTGGCATTAAGAGCAACGGCGCATCAAGGCAACTTTCCACGAGATGTTTGCCGGCCGCAAGCCGGGCAGCCGATTCGGCGCTATCCGTTAGTCCAGGAACGCGGAGGATGATGGCGTCGATGGATTTTTCGGCACGCAAGCCTACCGGTCTTGTGATTCCGCACTTTCGTAAGGCGCGCGCCAATCGCAGCGTGCCGGCAAGGGCGCGAATATTTCTCTGCTGGATTTCGCTGAGCTTTGCGAAGGCGCCGCGTTTTGACCTGGGTTCAGCGCCGCGGTGATAGCGCACTGCCCAAGCGACCAAATCCCACTCCTCGGTGGACCATCCAGGCGGAATCGTCAAGCGAAGGAGAAACCTTCGTGCCGCTTTCTGAGGTGACTTCGGAGCGTCGGAGGCGGAAACGCCGTGCATGTGGGCCGCGGCGCACAAGACGCGGAGCATCTTGGGATCGGAGAAGGCCGGGCCGGCTTTTACGCGTCCAAGCTTTTGGAAAAGGGCGACAGCTAGGTGTGAAGTTTGCGACGTACGTCGTGAATGAGCATCCGCGGCGCGTGCCGTTGCCCGCAGGCGCGCCATCGACGCGGCCTCGAGGCGCTCGCCGTGAGGAAGCGCGTGGCGCCACTCGTTCCATAGGCTGGTTTTGCCGAGCGTGAGCTGCCGGTATTTCAGGATTCGCTCGCGGCGCTCGCGCTCGATGGTCTGCAACCACGCTTCGCGCGATTGCGGTGCGCTCGTAGACGCTTGCTTGACCACGCCGGCGAGCACATCGAGGTCGTGCACCTCGCCAAGAAGATCCTGAACGCGCTTCAATTTGTCGCTCCAGGCGGCGTGGTGCTCAGGCAGGAGATTTTCTACGGTGTAGCGAAAACGCTTCAAGCCGATACGCAGTGCGTGCCAGGTTTTCGCTTTTTCTGTGCGCAGCGCGTTGGCGTGGAGTTCTTTGGCTTCCTGGTAGCGTTCGAGCGCAAAGCATTCGGCCACCAGGCTGCCAGGCGGCACGAGCCGCACGCGTTGGCGAAGCGTGCGGGACAGGCGCTTCCACGCCTTCGCGTCGAAGCGTTTGGCGACGTACAGTGCTTCTTCGCGGAGCTGTTGTTCTTTGCCTTCAAACATCGCGAGCAACTCTGCGCGCAGCGCATCGCTTTCTGCACCCAGATGTTTGACCCAGTCTTCCATCACCTGTGCGTCACGCAGAGCCCCGAGTCCGCGGAAGAGTTTGCGGGCCACTTTGCGCGTCTGGTGCCAAGCGGGGTGCGGGTCCACCTCTTCCATTGCGGACGCAATGGAACGGCAACGGCGGATGGCCACGCGCAAATCGTGCACCGTGTCTGCATCGGGCGAGTAGCAGACTACTTCGAGTTCTTTTAGGACTCGATCCATCCAATAGGTAAGCCCGCGGTGCTCGACCCGAGCCCCGGAGGGAAGGGTAGTAACGGTAGCCATGAAATCCTCGGAAACCCGTTCGCTTGCCCCGGGACGATGGGCCCCTGTCGAACGGCGGGGTGTATAGGGTAGCGTTCCACAGACGCAGAGTCCAGAGGTGTACAAGGGGGGCCTGTGGAAATCTTGAGCCTGAGCCTCAGGCGTGCTATTTTGATTGCTGGCGACCCGGAGTGGCGGAACTGGCAGACGCAGCAGACTCAAAATCTGCCGAAGCTTTGCTTCGTGTGGGTTCGACTCCCTCCTCCGGGACCATCAGATCCTCAATGTTTATGCGGGTATTTGCAATCGCAAGCTTTCCGCCCTGATTCCGAGATACTTTCTTGACAACTCTTTTTTCATCGTCCGATATCTTCAGCACCCCAAGTCTGCTAAGTGCCGCCAATTCAAGCGTATTCAGATCTTTGTTTCTAGCTTCCCAAGCTTCGGACGCGGACCGAAATTCCGGCCTTGTTCTGATGTATGCCCTATCACCAGAGCTAATCTTCCCGCACTCGGGCCTGAAGTACCGGCCATCCTGGCACGCCATAAAAAGCCTTGGATTAGGACGAAGGATGATTTATCTTCTCTGCCGGACCCTGGACGTTTCGCGAGCTTTGGTCGGTTGCACTGTTTGCTACGGCGAAGCACATTCTGTTCCCGGCGTCGCCAAGACGATTCGTTGGACGTTTCTAAGGTTCGGAGAGGGCTCCTGCCATGAAGCCTCCTTTTTTCGTCCCCGCCCTTGTAGCCGTGTCTTTGTGCACTTGCTCTTACTTCGCTCCGTCCGTTCGGGGTGCCGATCCGCCCGACGCATCTCAAGAAGTGTCCGTGCAGTCTCCGGACTCGGTGACTCTCTCGATTCCCGGTCCGCTGCGTTCTTTTCTGCGAATGGCGGGCATCAGCCAGAAGATTTCGCCGGAAGAAGTCGCCCCCTTCCTGGCTCGCAACGTCTTCCAGCTGGGCTACGGGAGTCCGCAACTTAAGGGTCGTCCCACTGAATTCCTGCTCCTGCTGATCCACTACGTGCAACAAGCCAGAGAGTTGTCGGCTCTCGCGGGGCCGGACGGCGTCCTTCGTGTTTCTAATTGTGAGGAAGCCAAGCCCCTGCTGAGGGTCTTGGGTTACCGCACTCGCCCCGATTGTGGGCAACACAACATTTTCCTGCAGACGGACGACGCGCAAAGAGCGTTTCTAACCGTCGACTCCGGCTTCCCGCTTCCCCAGCTTGAGCAGAGCCTCCGTGACGCACAAACTTTCACCTACCCCTTCGCCGGCACGCGCGTGCCCGCATTGCTGGCGGACAGCGATTGGTCGAAAAAAGGAAACGCCAAGGATTGGGATCTACTCGACGCGCTCCTGCACGATCCTGCTTTGGCCCGTTTTTACTGGGCCCTCGCGCGTATGGATTCGGAAACTCAAGTTGCCATGCGGCAAACGCAAGCCTTAAAGAAGATAGTTCCGTCCGCAGCGGTCCTGGATTTTTACGGAACTCGCATCCGTATTCGATCCGGGCGCGTGCTCGTGCCTGGAGGACCGGCCGCGGAGGCGGGCTGGAAAGACCTGGTAGGCGCGGCCCCGGACGTTCCTGCGGAGTTCGTCCCTCGCCTGCTCGCTAAGGACAATGGCTGGCTGGCTGCTTACTTTGACTCCTTGTCCCGCGTTAACCAGCTTCAGCAAACGTATTTCACCGAAGCGCGCCAGTTGCGCCGCTACTACGAGGCGCTTCGCGGAAAAGACGCCACCCCGGACGCCGCCACCGGCGTGTTTCGCCCGGACTCCGGCCTGCTGCTCCTGGTAACTCGTGTCCGCTGGGAGCCCAACGGCGATCCCCACGTTCCCGGGAATCTCGATGCCTGGAGGAAGATTCTTCGCCGGAAGTACGAATCCAAGACAATCCGGAACTGGGGCAAACGTTCTGCGCACCTGGACACTCCCGGTCAACTCCTGGAAACCATGTTCGGGATTTCTCGCGTGCAAACCGACACCGGGCCTTTGCAGGCGTACCTGCTTCTGAGCGAGATGGACGCACGGCGCCCTCAGGGACACCGTCTTAGTCCCGGAACAGTCACCTTGCTGGCCGGCCAGTTCGCCGACTTCAGCGATCAGTATTTGATTTTTTCCGAATTTCCAGACTTGGACGACGCCTCCATCACCAGCTTTCTCTCCACTGCTGCAAGTCTCGGCAAAATCTCCAACAACAGTCTGCGTGGCAATGCCCTGGGAACCTTCCAGGCCACCGTGGGGCTTTGGCAAGTTTTTGCACGTCAGGGTCAAATCCCCAGCGCCGAGCTGAACGATTCCTGGCGGGGTCTCATCAAGCCTTTCGGCACCGTTGCTTCGTCCACACAGTTGTTCGATGCTGGCCGCAGCTCGCTGAGAGAACTGCTGCTGGTTGCGACCGGCAAGCCGAACGTCTCTCAGGACGAAGTCATCGGGTTGCTCGCAGGCCCTCCTCAAATGACTCCCGAAGGCCAGCGCATGCACCAGCTGTTGGCCGGCAAGATTCGCTCGGTCCTGGATGAGCAGCGCTTAGTCTCTCTCGACGCGTTATTGGCCCTCGGTGACGCCCTCCATGACGTCGCTCACGTGAAGGACGTGGCCAATACTTTGCTTCCTCTAGCTGGAGAGCTCCGGGAATTTGAGATGCCGCAGCCGATTTTCCATGCCAGTGAAAGAGATCAGTGGGCGGCAGGGATTTACGATAATCGTCACACGGAATTGCAGATGCGCACGGATTTGGCCAAGGTTATTAAGTCGCTCGCTTCTCCCGCGCGGCTGGAGGAGGCGCGCGGCCAGCTGGCTCCCTTTCTTCGCGACACCTTGGTAGGTCTCAACTATGCGTACTACGAGCCTCCGGGCGCTCAGATCCTTCACCACAACCCTCTTTTCGTTCGTTCGCATGACTTTGCCGGAGACACTGTCACTGGAATGCGCGTCTGGCAAGCTCCGCAGTTGTTCGGGGTCGGCTCCCCGGCGGGCGGCGGCGCGCATCTGGTCGGATCGCTGGCGGACTTGCCGTACGTTCTTGCCAGTGCGGAACAGGATTTCATCGCCCCGGAAAACGTGCAGGCCCTCATCTGGCGGGAAGTCGTACCCGGCCTCTTGACCAATGCGATCGTGCCGCGATGGTGGGACGTCAGCCGCAACGAACTTCACGCCGTCACTCTTTACCAACGAACAGGCGAAGAGCTTTTGGCCGCCTCGGTACAGGACCAAGAGCTGCGGAACAACGTCATGAGTATTCTCAACGATCGCATGTCTCCGCAAACCTCGGAACACCTTGAGCAGACTCTTCGGGCGGGAAATTTGGCGGACGTACTTCCGCAGCTGATGCCTGCGGATACCTTTTATTTGGCGGCCGAGTACCGCCGAAGATTTCCTCACCAGAGCGACTCTTTCGGCTCAGCCGCCAAAGAGCTCGAGAGTCTTTCTCAGCACTACCCCGCCGATGTCAGTTGGGAGCGCCTTTCCCGCGACTTCGGAGTGCCTCATCCGATCTTGGAGCAGAGTTACGGCCGCCATCTGCTGAATCTGGCGCCCTTCCCGGCGTTCACGGGCTACTCCAGCCGTCTGCTGGCCGAATCTTGGGATTCCAACAACTTGTACTGGGCACGCCTCGCCGACGAACAGGGTTACTCGCCGGTGATGCTGAATCGTCTAGTTCCCGAGCTGACTCGTCGTATGGTCGAGAAGATTTTCGCCACCGACATCGAGGATTGGCCGGCGCTCTTGCGCGCCACGCTGGAAACCGGCGACGAGTTTCGCAAGGGCAAGATGGCGCCATTGTCCAACATTGCCCCGGCCTCGCAGCCGTAGATCGCTCGGCTCGAGCGGATCGATTTCGCCGGCTGGACAACCACGGCCGGCATGGACAACAGGTCAAAATGGGATACAGAATCATGCAAAAACAACATTTGGTATTCGCTCTCGCGCTTTTCCTCGCCCTCCTCTCGGGTTCCGGGACTCCGACGATTGCGCAGCAAGGCCAAAGTGGAACTCGCTTGCGCGTGGTCGTCGACCTCGTCCAGTTGAATGTCGCCGTAACCGACAGCAGAGGCAACTACGTCACGGATCTTCATCCCTCGGACTTCACCATCACCGAGGACGGCATCTCGGAGAAAATTGCCACTTTTGAAGAAGGCAACGGACCCACTCGCACCTTGGTCGACATGCCGGAAGAGGCCGATGCGGACTCGGGAGACGCGCCGGCGGTACAAGCGCGTGGTCCAGCCGGCGATCCGCCCCAAAGCCTCAATGCAGCCCTCGCCGGGGCCGATGTTTTCATTCTGTTCGACACCAGCAACTATATGTACCGCGGCTTTGTCTTCGCGCAGGATGCCATTTCCGATTTCATTCGCTCTCTCGAGACCGTGGACAAAATCGCTTTCTATTCGTACAGTCGCAACCTCTCCCGCGCCGCGCCGTTGACTGCCGACCGTGCCCAGGTTGTGCGCGGTGTGCGCACCACCGTTGCCGGAGACGACGCCGCGCTTTATAACTGCCTGTTATTAACGGTCAAGGATGCCGCCCAGTATCCGGGCAGAAAGGTCGTCGTGGTCTTTTCCAACGGCCCCGACAACGCCAGCATGGTGCCGCCGGAAGACGTTGCCGAGTTGGCCCAATCGGTCGGCATCCCCGTCTACATGATCAGCACCGCGGAAGCCAGGCTTGAACCTGTCTCCACCGCCGTCTTTGAGCGCATGAGCGCGGCCACCGGCGGCAAAGCCTATTTTGCGGTCAGTTGGCGGGACGAAAAAAAAGCGTTTGCTTCGATCCGTAATGACTTGGCGCATCTCTATTCGCTCAGCTACTACCCGGCTCCGAATCCCAACCGTGGCTGGCGCGCCATCACGGTGAAACTTGCTGGCGACCGCCTGAAGAAGTACCACATCCGCACGCGCAACGGCTATCGTCCCCAGCCGGCCCGCATATCCGCCGCCGGCGCCCCAGCCGCCCAGTCTGAATCGGTCCCGTACTGATCGGACTCGCACTCCGGACGAGCGGAGCAGACTTTAACACCTAGGACCTGCAGTCGCGGAGGTTCCATGTCCACGTTCCGTTCTTTGCCGCGGGATGCACTGGACTTTCCTGGCGCGTGCCGCTCCGCACTTTTCTTGAAATAGTGCGCAATTCTGTGATTGAATCGGTTTAATATTGGCGACAGCCAAGGGGACTTCCATGTCCTGCCCGGGGCCCGTGCCGAAAATGGAAGCTCGCACAAGGAGCGCTATGTCACACCTGTCTTTGTTCCGCTTTTTTGCCCCGGTCGCCGCACTCTTGGTTCTCTCGGTTTCCGCAATCTGCGACGGGACTCCTGCGGAGCAGTCCGGGAAACTTTATTTGCATCGGGATTGGCAGCTTCAATCGTCGTGTGAGGTCAAGGTGGGGGGAGAGCAGATCTCGAGCGCGGGATATGATGCCAAGGGATGGCACCGCACGGATATCCCAGCCACCGTCGTCGGCGCGCTGGTCACTGATAAAACCTATCCGGATCCGAATTATGGCACCAACTTAAAGTCGCTCCCTGGGATGGACTATTCGTCGAAGAGTTTTTTCGCCAATCAGGATATGCCGAAGGACAGCCCTTTCCGGTGTTCCTGGTGGTACCGCACGGAATTCACACTGTCCGCGGAGGACGAGAAGAAAACGAACTGGCTGCACTTTCTTGGCATCAACTACCGCGCGAACGTTTGGATCAACGGGCAGAAGGTGGCCGATGCCACGGACGTTGCGGGAATGTTTCGCACGTTCGAATTCAACGTCAGCAAGTTTCTGCATGCCGGTAAGCCCAATTCGCTCGCCGTCGAGGTGTTCGCGCCTGGGAAGAACGACTTGGGCATGACGTGGGTCGACTGGAATCCGACACCTCCCGACAAGAATATGGGTATCTGGAAGGAGGTTTTTCTAACGTCGAGTGCAGAAGTTTCGTTGCGAAACCCGTTTGTGAGTTCGGCGCTGGATCGCGAATACAAGACCGCCGCTCTGACGATCAGCGCGGATCTGCGGAACGATTCGAATCACCAGGTGAAGGGCACTCTGCGGGCCGAGGTCGCCGGTGTGGAAATCCGCCAACCAGTCGAGTTGGCGGCCTCCGAAACAAAAACTGTGCGTTTCAAGCCAGCCCAATTTCCCCAGTTGAAACTTGAACACCCGCAACTTTGGTGGCCGTACCAGATGGGAGAGCCGCATCTTTACACCGCCAAGATCTCTTTCGAATCCGGCGAAAAAGTTTCCGATTCTGCCAGCGTACAATTCGGAATTCGAGAAGTCACCTCTGAACTCACCAACCGGGGCTATCGGCTATTCAATGTCAACGGCCGGAAAGTTCTGATTCGTGGAGCGGCTTGGGCGCCGGATATGCTGCTGCGGTGGTCTTCGCAGCGGCTGGACGCTGATTTGAACTACGTGCGCGACATGGGCATGAACACGATTCGCCTGGAAGGAAGAATAGATCGCGAGGAATTTTTCGACAAGACCGACCGCCTCGGCATTCTGGTGATGCCCGGGTGGACCTGCTGTGATGCGTGGGAGATGTGGAAACACTGGAAGGCCGAGCAGCACACAGTTGCGGCGGAATCGCTAAGGAACCAGATTCAAATTCTTCGCAATCATCCGAGCGTGTTCGTGTGGCTGTACGGCAGCGACAATCCGCCGCCGGGCGAAGTCGAAAAAATGTATCTGGGCATCCTCAAAGACCTCGATTGGCCGAATCCCTCGGTCTCTTCGGCATCCGAGCAGTCCGCCAAGGTGACTGGAAAGTCTGGTGTGAAGATGACCGGTCCTTATGAATACGTGCCGCCGGTGTATTGGCTGGCGGACAAAAAGGCAGGCGGGGCGTACGGATACAACACGGAGACGAGCCCGGGACCTGCGATTCCAACGCGGGAAAGCCTGGAGCGATTTATTCCGGAGGATCACTTGTGGCCGATCGATGAGGTGTGGAATTTCCACGCGGGTGGCGAGCGGTTCACCAACGTGAACATATTCACGGACGGGTTGAACCGGCGGTACGGGAAGGCCGCGTCGCTGGATGACTATGAGCGGAAAGCACAGGCGGTAACGTATGACGGCCAGCGCGCCATGTTCGAAGCTTACGGTCGCAACAAATACATCGCGACCGGCGTGATTCAGTGGATGCTGAACAATGCGTGGCCCTCGTTGATCTGGCATCTCTACGATTACTACCTGGTTCCGGCGGGTGGCTACTTTGGAACCAAGAAGGCCTGCGAACTGGTGCACGTGCAGTATTCCTACGACGATAATTCCGTGGCAGTGGTCAACGGCACGTATGAGCCGCTGAAGAGGATGAAAGTCAGCGCGAAGATTTACAACCTGGACGCGAAGGAAAAAGCATCGCGGGAGGCGACGATTGATCTATCACCGGACAGCAGCAGCCGGGCTTTCGAATTGCCAAAGGTTGATGGACTCACGAAGACGTACTTCCTGCGGCTTCAACTGCATGATGCTCAGGGAAAGCTTGTCAGCGACAACTTCTATTGGCTCTCGACGAAGCTCGACGTGCTCGACTGGGCAAAGAAGAAGGACACGGTTTACACGCCCCAGGCCGAGTTTGGCGACTTTAGGGGATTGAATGACTTGCCGCAAGTGAAATTGGAAGTTGCAGCCGCAAGCCAAGCGGTAGCCGCAAATGGCTCCACCCGAGTCACCCTGCGAAACCCGAGTCAGAATCTCGCTTTTATGGTCCACTTGAAAATAACGCGTGGGAAGGGCGGAGAAGAAGTTGTGCCGATTCTTTGGGAGGACAATTATTTCTCGTTGCTGCCCAGTGAGCGGCGAGAGGTGGCGGCAAAATATGATCTGTCCGCCCTAGAAGAAAAAGAGCCCGCGCTAACAGTCGAAGGATGGAACATCGCAGGCGCGGACTTTCAGGTCGGAGAAAAATAGAATATCGCTCAATACCAGAGCGGACGGCTAAAGAGTTATGATAGTACCGGTATTCCAGTACTCTCTATTTACAAATTGACGGTAAATTCCGGTCTGCCATTCCCCTCGAATATCCACGCCGGGTCCGCCCAAGTCTTTAGTCCTTAAGCTGTTAGTTGCAACCTGTGCCTGGCAAGAGGTTTGCTTCCTGTCCGGCTGGGAACTACCGTCTGCAGGAATCTTAGGTGCGGTATTTGCTGAACGTGCGCGTTGCCATGTCCCAACGCCTTTACCTGCTTGCCGAAAGTGAGCCTTCGCCGCAGCGAGTGCAGCGCTCTTGTTGTTTTTAATTATTCTTCAAGGGGGTAGTCGTGAAAAGCGGAATGATTGCAAGTCTGAAAGAAAACGTGTCACTCCTTGTTGCCATTGTGTTCTTGTTGGGCGTCGCCGCCGTGGTCATCAGTTGCGGGGGAAATAACTCCATGGTCGCCCCGGCTCAGGGCATGGGCACGGTAAATCTATCTCTCAGCGACCCGCCCTCTTGCGCGGCGCCCACCTCCGGCGCTGCCGTCGTACCTGTGGGAGGTACGGCCTCGCCCGCCGGAACTTTTATCAGCGTATTCGTCACGATTCGCTCGATTCAGGCGCATACCAGCACCACCGCAAGTGGCAATGATCCTGGTTGGCAAGAACTCGCGCCGCAGCTCGTTTCCGCTCCTGTGCAAGTCGATCTCCTGCATCTGCCGGCAAACGGGCAATGCCTGCTGGAACAACTCGGCTCGACCTCGCTTCCTGCGGGGGATTATCAGCAGATCCGGTTAATCCTGCTGGCCAACGCAGCACCGAGCGGGCCGGTTCCATCGCCCAACGCATGCTCTTCGCTTGGCGACGTTTTCAACTGCGTCGTGGATGGAAGCGGCCCGCACACGCTGGATTTGAGCAGTGAGGCGAATACAGGTTTAAAGATTCCGCCCGGGCAAATTATGGGAGGCCCGATCCACGTAGCCGCGGGGCAGTCGGTGGACCTGGACATTGATTTCAATACGTGCGCTTCCATCGTGCAGGAAGGCAATGGAAATTTTCGTTTGAAGCCGACGCTCACAGCGGGCGTGGTGAGCCCCAATATGACGGGGATCAGTGGGCAGATTGTGGATAGCGTCTCAACGCAGCCCATTGCCGGAGCCGTGGTCACGCTTCAGTCCGCGGACACGTCGGGGACGGATCGAATCCAAATGCAGCAAGTGACGGACGCGAACGGTCGCTTCAGTTTCTGCCCGCTCGCCATGGGCGCAGTGTTTGATGTCGTGTCAGATGCCCTCACCTCTTCGGGCACGACGACGACGGCGTACGACGCTACCGTGGTGTTGAACGTTCCCGCAGGAACGAGTCTCGGCCCAGTCCCTCTCGTCGCAGAGACGCCCGCGACAGAGGGCGCTTCAACCGGTCCTGGAACGATCCAGGGAACGGTCACGGCGATTAATGGAACAACGGGAGCCATCATCGACGCGGACGTTAGCGCGCTGCAAAGCGTGACCGTATCGAGCACCAGCCACACATTCACAGTTCCGCTGTTCGCGGGTTCTATGGCGGCGGACGTTATGGTGACTTCGAGCATGCCGTGCCCAACGGGGGCCCCGAAGGGAGCCTTCTGCGCAAGCTATACATTGGTCGTTCCGGCGAGTAATCCGACCATAGGCACATTCTCCGCGGGCAAGACCACAATCACGGCGCCGGCAACAGGCGACGTTTTATATAGCGTCGAAGCAGATGCGTCAAACCCCGCGTCCGACGCCGCGATGTGCTCACCCTCGTCTCAAACCACCAGCAAGGACTCGACCGCCGTACCGCTGAAGGTCACTCCCGGAACCACCAAAACTGCGGCGGAGCTCGACTTCACCGGCTGCTCGTGAGCGGCAAACTGATGCAAGGGAGTTGTCCGGGGCTCCTGGCCGCTTCAGGAAGTCCTCTTTAGGGCGAAAGAGGATTCTCGAGTTTAGGAATCGAAGCCGGCCCGGAGAAGCAGTTCGCGAAAGCGCGGGTCCGGCCTAATCTCGTCGTAGACGGGATCTATCTTGAGAAAAACGATCCAATAGGATCGCTCTTCGACGCCCTTGCGGAGCCATTCGAAGGCTTCGTCAATCTCGCCGAGTCCCAGGTGAATGCGGGCGATCATGGGCGAAGCCAAGTAGCGGCCGCGGTGATTGATTTTCATCTCCGCGAGAATGCTGCGAGCGACAGTGATTCTTCCTGCCTTGGCATAGGCATGCGCCAGAGCCGGGCGGCCTTCCCGGTTGCCGGAAAGCTGGACGGCCTTCTCGAACGCTGCGATGGCTTCCGAGTGCATTCCTTTTTGAACGTAAACGCGGCCAAGATTAAATAAGGCGGGAAAGAAGCGCGGTTCCTGGTCGAGAACGCCCTGCAAGTGCGCGATGGCCTGGTCATATTGATGCGCGTAAAAGTAAGGGTCGGCGGCGCCCATATTGATAATCAGAGATAGCGGATCCAGCTGGCGAGCGAGTTCGTGCTCGCCGCGGGCTTCGTCCAAGCGGCCCATTGCGCCCAGAAATGATGCGTACCATTGGCGGGCGGAGCCGCAACTGGGATTCAACTCGATGGCGCGGAGAAACTCCTGTTCCGCCGCAAGCCAATCCCATTCGAACCAATAGCGTACCAGCCCCATCGAAGCGTGGGCCTCGCCGAGCGAATCGTCGAGGCGCAGCGCGCGAGACGCTGCTTCCGCGGCGCGTGGACCTGCCTCGCGGGGAGAAAGAGCGCCGAACCAGCAAAGCAAGCCGCAGCAATCAGCGATTCCGTAGGACGCGCGCGCACAGTTGGGGTCGAGTGCTAGAGCTTGCTCAAAATAAGCAATCGCTTTCGTCAGGGCTTCCTCGCTGCGCTGGCCTGAGAAGAACCGGCCGCGCAGGTAGGCCTCGTGGGCGGCGGGGTCCGCAGCGCTCTGGGCCGCGTCTTGGCCGGGCAAGAGTTCGACGGCCAGCGCCTTGACGACATGACGTGCGACGTCGTGCTGGACTGCCAGGATGTCGCGGAATTCGCGGTCGTAACTTGCTGCCCACAAGTGCGTCTGGTCGCGGGCGTCAATGAGCTGCGCGGTGATGCGGACACTCGTCCCCTGGCGGCGGACGCTGCCCTCTAGGATATATTCCACGCTGAGTTCGCTGGCGATTTCACGAGCTGTTTTCTTAGTGCCTTTGTACTGGATGGCGGAAGTGCGTGCGATGACGCCAAGTCGCTTGGGATTCAGCTGGCCGAGATGAGAAATCAACTCTTCGGTGAGTCCCTCGGCGAAAAACTCTTGTTCAGGGTCGCTACTTAGATTTTCGAAGGGCAGCACCACCAGCATCTTTTTTGCAGCATAGCTCTGGGTGCGGCCCGGTCTATCCACCGGGGCGATGAACCGATAACCCACGCGGGGCAGGGTCTCGATGAACCGGGGGCTCTGGGAAGAGTCTCCCAGGAGCTCGCGAAGCTTGTTGACGGCGGTGTTCAGGCTTTGCTCGTAGCCGACGTGAGTGTCTGGCCAGAGCTTTTCGCGGAGCGTCTGGCGAGTGACCACGCCTCCGGGGCGCTCGAGCAACAGTTCAAGGATTTGAAAAGGTTTTTCTTCGAGCCGCACGCGCAAGCCGCGCTTGCGGAGTTCGCGAGACTCGAAATCTACTTCGAAGGTACCGAAGCGCACCGCGGGCGGTGCAGTCTTGCTTGCCATCGTTCCCAAGTCTTTTTCCTTCTGGTGAATCCTGTCTGGGCGCAACCGCCTTCTCGCTTAGACGTAAGACGTCCATATAAGTCTCACGTGGAGAGCGGCCTATGAGTCTATGAAGACTTGTTCCCGCCTTGATTTATTCCCGGGGAAAGAGAGGCATCCAAGCTACGTAGTTTCCGAAGCGGCTTCTGGGGCCGACTTCAGGAATCCTTAATCTTTTTCGACACCCTGGCATCAAAGAAGCGGGCATCCGTTTCCAAGAATTTCGGGCCCACACAGGTCTTTCGGGGCCTACAAGGCTCGAGGCTCAAACTAAAAGGAGAAAATAGATGAAGAAATCCAGCAGTGTGTTTCCAAACAAGACCAATCGGCGTTCCTTCTTGAAAAACGGGACAGTGGCTGGCGCAGCGACTTTAGGTGCCGGACTCTTGCCCGCTCGCGTGTCCGCTTTCGAAGGGGATGACGACGACCGCGCACGAATCACAAAAGGAGACATCGCCATTCTGAAGTTTCTGCAGGCCTTGGAACAAGTCGAGGCGGATCTGTGGATTCAATACTCGGAGCTCGGCGGAACTCAAGACAACGAAGTCTCCGGCGTCAATGGGGGGAATCCGGCGTACACAGCGGCACTCACCATTCTTGACGGTGATATGCCGCAGTACATCCACGACAACACGGACGACGAGATTAGTCACGCGGCGTTTTTGGGAAAGTATCTGGAGTCAAAGGGTGAAAGCGCAGTCAGCCTGGAAGCCTTTCGTCACTTGCCGACCAGCAAGGCAGCCGGAGCGAACCAGAACTTCAAGGGCGACGGGGGACGGCTCACCAACCTCACGCAGCTTACCATCGACACCAGTTTTTGGACGCGGTACCGCAGCATAACCAACCCGGACTTCGACCCGAAGGCGGTGTTCCAGCAAGCCGTCCCGAGTTTGAATATCAGGCAGCATACGGCCATTCCCAGAACTGATGGCGACACCACTCCTAACCCGGATGGAAGCATCTCCGATCTACTCAAAGCGATTGCCTTCACTGCGGGATTCCACTTTGCCTTTATCGAGCAGGGTGGCACCAGTCTCTACCCAACGCTAGCGCAGCACGTAACCAATCTGGAGGTCTTGCGTATCCTGCTGAGCATCGGCCCCAGCGAGACCATGCACTTCCAGACCTGGCAAGACAAGGCCGGAAATGCGACTCCATTGACTGTCTTCGACAATGTGAACAACTCCTCGTTGACGTTTACGGACCTTCACGTCGCCCAGGGGGAGACGAATCCCGAATCTCTCAATGGCGATACATTGCAGGCCAATCTGATCATGCCCGAGCCAACCCACTTCCTTAACCCCAAGTTCGGACCCGTTGCCATCATTCGCCCGACCTCCATTCAAAACGGGGGCGCCATGGCCGCGGTCCAGAGTTTCGTTGACGACGGACTCTTTCTCGATCCAGCGACAAGTAACAACACCGGGATCGTGGCCGTGCTAAGGCGTCTTGCAGAAGAAGCGGACGAGGCGCGGCGCCGACTGTAGGCACCGCGACGCTAACCCTGCGCTAATTCGCTCCCCGAGGCTCGTCGCAATCGGCACACGAAAGTCGCGGGATGCAAACCATGTAGGATGGGCCCAGGCCGATTCGGCTTGGGCCTTTTTTTGTGTGTTACAATGCCAAACAACTCGGTAGATTTATTCTTGGGAAACGCGGCACAACCTGGCAACGCCCCGCCGCCATCCAAGGCGTTAGAATCGAGTGGCTAGCTCGATTTTGAGGAGAAGCCGATTTGGAGCGGGCTTGAATGGTGCCGCTCCCTGAGGGAGGGAATCTATGAAAAGTTTGGGACGAATTCTTGCAACCGCCGCCCTGGTGCTTTTGCTGGTTGCTGCTGCAGCCGCGGACTCATTGGAATTGAAAGACGGTCGGGTGCTCCAGGGCCGCTACCTGGGCGGCACGCAAGCCGTGTTGCGTTTCGAAGCGAATGGGGAAGTTCAGACATTCAATGTGACGGAGATCGTCGCGCTGACCTTTACCGGAAACAGCGGAACGCCCGCTCCGGCAGCGGCGCCGCTTGCGCCGCAGTCCGCTTCTGCAACGTCTGCAACCGGCATGGTGACCATTCCGGCGGGGCAATCGCTGCTCGTGCGCATGATTGACGGTGTGGATTCCTCCAAGAATCACGTCGGCGATATTTTTCACGCCAGCCTGGAAACGGATATGACGGTTAACGGCGTGTTAGTCGCTCACAAGGGCACGGACGTGTACGGACGTCTCGCCAACGCGAAAGAGGCAGGGCATATTTCAGGGAGTTCAGAGCTGCAGCTTGAATTGACCCGCATGGTGATCGATGGCCATGACTATCCCGTTGTGAGCAGTGACTACACTCTGCAAGGGAAGGGGCGCGGCAAGAACACCGCCGAGAAAGTGGGCGGTGGCGCGGCGCTCGGCGCGATTATCGGCGCAATTGCTGGCGGCGGCAAAGGCGCAGCCATTGGCGCGGGCGTCGGCGCGGGAGCGGGAGGAGCAGTACAGGTGCTCACGCGGGGCCAGCAGGTCAAAGTGCCCAGCGAAACGCTGCTGGAATTCCGACTCCAGCAGCCCGCGATGGTCACCCCGACGGAACGCTAGCGGCTGCCATCGGCTAGCTTATTCTTGCAAAATACTTGAAGGGCGCCGCACTTGGGCAAGGCCCGGAAGAGTGCTGCGTCCTTCTAGCTCACCCCAGTATCGAATTAGCACCATTCCGGTGAAATTCCCTCTTGCTACTCCTGCTGTTAGTCACTAAGATACCCCCTCGAGTGGGAGATACCCGTGCCGAAAGAAAAACCTCGCGTGAATATTGGGGAAGTCATCAAGACCTATCGCAGCCAGCGCGGACTGTCGCAGGGCGACATCGAGCGCCGCACCGGCTTGCTACGCTGTTACCTTTCCCGTGTGGAGAACGGCCACACTGTGCCGTCGCTCGAAACGCTGGCGAAAATCGCCGAAGCTATGGACATCTCGCTGGCCGACTTTTTCCCCGGCACCGAGACGCCGCGGGACAAAGAGACCCAGAAAATGCTCGGCGAGCTCTCGCAAGATGAGATTCGCTTTCTCGCGGAGATCAAAAGGTATACGACCACGCTGTCGGATGGGGACAAACGTCTGGTGCTGGCGATGATTCGCAAGATGGCCAGTTTGATTCCACCGCCGGTGCGCAAGCCGCTGGTGCGGCGGCCCACGGCATAGCAAGCCGCCTGGACGAGACTACTCCCAACTCATTCCCGTGAACCTTGAAGCAGCTGCGTGACTCTCGCGCTGAGACGATTAGTCCGCGGAACCGCCGCGGGAAACAGTGGCGGCGGCCGGGCGATCCAGATTGAGGACGCTGGAGATGAATTCGCTCACCGTGAATCCAAGATGACCCCAAAGGCGGCGTTTCAGGCTGGTGTAGTCCTGCGTGCCGCTGAAAAGGTCACCCACCAACTGGCGGAACATGCCGCTTCGGCGCAGGAGTTGAACCATCCGTGTGGTGACGGCGGTGCCGAGGAACGAACCGCGATAAAAACGGCGCACAATGCGGGCCGCGAATTCGAGTTCGGCGCAGAAAGCGGCCTTCACCCGAGCCGGATATTTTTCGGGGCATCCTTCGGCTAGCGATCGGCCGAGTAACTCGCCGGAACGCATCGCGTAGAAGAGACCTTCTCCCGTGAGCGGGTCAACCCAGGCGGCCGCGTCGCCGATAAGCGCCCAATTCTTGCCGAGAACCTGCCGCTGAGAAATCGTGTGCTCTTGGGGAGACGGGAGGACGTGACTGTAGAACTGTGCGCCTTCCGTTGGAATCTTGTGCTTATCGACGAAAGTGTGGAGATGCGTTTTCAGCTCTCCACTGGTGTGCGACGCCATCAGGCCGCAGATGCCCACCGAGAGGTGGTCGGAGCGGGGGAAAGACCAGATGTAGCCCTCGAACTGGGTTAGAAACTTGACGGTAATGGCATCGGCGGTCTGTGGTACGAAGTAGCCTTGGGTCATCTCCAGTTCATCGCGGTTCAGTGGGCGCGTCTCCGGCAGCAGGTGATTGCGCGCGCCGGCGGCCAGAACAAGAAAATCAGCTTCGCGCCACTCGCCCTCGACGCAATAGCGTGGTTTGCTTGACGAAGTATTCACGCCCATCACATGCGAGCGATGTACGTCGCAACCTGCCGCCCTTGCGCGGTCGAGGAGCATGCCGTTCAGCACGGTGCGCGAAAAGATCACGATAGGATGGGGCATTTCCAGCGTCACACGTTGATCGTCGCTGCTGATCAGGTCGATCGAGCGGACCAATTTCTTCGCGTGCGTATTGTCGAGGAGGAAGGGAAAGCACTCGACCGCTTTGTGCGTGAGGCCGCCCCCACAGGGCTTTTCCCACGCGAGGTGCTCGTCAAAAATCTGCACTTTGTGCCCCGCGCTCGCAAGTTGCTCTCCGCACATTGCGCCGGAGGGCCCGCCGCCGACGATTGCTATCTCTGACATTCGCGTGTCTCGATAACCGCCTCGAAATCCGTCCTCTTGCGCGAAACCCTTCGGACGGAGGGCCTTTCAAGCGACGGGGAATATCGCCAGGGAAAAACCGGCCATAAGTATAGCACCGAAAACGGCCGCCCCTGAGGCTGACCCCGTTTCCCTGCGCACCACATCCATGCTCAATCGCTGGAGCAGGCAAAAGAGTGCAAAGTAGGGCGCAAGGAGCAGCAGCAAGACTTCGCCGCTATGCAGGGAATAAATGCCCCCGAGGAGCACACCCCAGGCAATCAGCCGCAGTGACAGCGTTAGCGCCAGGCGCTGCAACGGGCCTCTGGAAGTGATCGGCCCGGCGCAAATTTCTTCCGCCACATGGTAGGGCAGGTAAGCCGCGAAGAAGGGGGGAAAGCGCAGCCAGCGCGCAGTATCCAGCCAGGCGGCGCTGAAGGTTAAATCAAACCAGCCGCTGAACAAGAAAAGAACTACCAACGCAGAAAAAGCTGCAACAAGAATGTGGCGAAGCTGTGTGGGCGCTGGACTCGCTTGAAGTATTGCGCGGACATCGCCGCGGTGCAGGAGCATCAGCAGAAGGCCGACGATCAGGACGAAACCCGCGAAGTAATCGCCTTCGAAGACATGCAGAGCATGCAGAAAATTATTCAGGCGGAGCAAAAGCACTGCGAGAACGGCACTGGCGATGAGTTCAAGAAACAACCGTGCGATTTTGACTGGGGGAATCGGTTCTGTTATGGCGCTCGTGCCGAATAATTCATCCAGAAAAGGAGCAGTCAGAAGAATAAGTCCGCCGAAGCCCAAAGCGAAGCCTAGCAGCGGCCATCGTGAAGGCAACCGATAGGTACCATCTAAATGGAGAACTTGCGCCGTCCAATCCTGCGCGGCGCGCAACGCTTCCTGATCGAACAGCAGGCTGACGTGGGTAGCTCTGGGAATGATGATATGTTTCGCTCCGCCGCCGTTGGGGGATGCAACTAAGTCTTCCGCCGAACCGCGCATGGATGCTGGCTCCCACCCACCGCTGATCACCAGGGTGTTATCTGGCAGCGGCGGCGGATTCTTAAAAATAAGCATTTCTGGCAAGGTGCCGTGAGCCGCGCGCATGGGCGCCGGGGATATGGCCAGGACCCCTGCGACGCGGACCCGCGAGGCTATGCGAACGGCGATTGCTCCGCCCATGGAGTGGCCAGCGAGAATGGCGCGCTCCGGCGAGAGAAGACGGGTTGTCATCAGCTCGCGCACAAAGGATTCCGTGCAAGCTTCCGCGCGGGCGGGGGAGAACGGTCCGCCGGTGCGGCCGTGGCCCGGCAAGTCCGGCACGAAAACGCGAAGTCCTTGCTCGGAGAACGCGTGGGCTACGTAGTCCATGATTTTCTTGTTCGCGGAAAGACCATGAAGCAGCACCACGGATCCCTGCGGCTCTCCCGAAAGAGGCTCGATGATATCCACGGCCATCCGGCAGCTATTGGCATCGGTGAGGACGGTTTGCTGGCGGTAGGGAATTGCGAGTGCCAACCAGAAGCCGAGCGCGCACAGCAGCACTCCAACGAGAGCGCGCAACGTTTTTCTCGATTTCACTGCGGCGCACACGTATGCGGACCACAGCCCGTGCCCGCGTGATAAACTAGATTTTTGAGAAGCGACATTCTGACTCGCGTTCGCGCTGGCATGGAGATCCTTTGAACCCCGCAGTGCTCACACTTGAGGAAGCGATTTTGCGGTTTGGCCGGGATAAACGCAATGGCCGGCGAGTGGTTTTCACAAATGGCTGTTTTGATCTCCTGCATCCGGGGCATATCCGCAACCTGGAACAGGCGCGGGAACTGGGTGACGCGTTGATCGTTGGGCTGAACAGTGATGCGAGTGTGAGGCAATTGAAAGGTGAGGGGCGCCCCGTCATCGCTGAGCGTGAACGTGCCGAAATCCTTGCGGCGCTGGAGTGCGTGGACGCGGTCATCATATTCGATGAATTGACGCCCCATAAAGTGATTGCCCGGCTCCTTCCGGATGTGTTGGTGAAGGGTGGCAACTGGCCCGTCGACCAGATCGTCGGCCGGGAAGAGGTCGAGGCATCCGGAGGGGTCGTGATGACCGTTCCGGTCGTGCCGGGCTACTCGACATCGGACATTCTGCGAAAAATCCGCGAGGGCGCGCACGCCTCTGGCGCGGAATCCTGAAGAATACCTCGAATGATCCTTCCCGCCGTCCGTGAACGATTGGAAGCCGTGATTCGCCATCCGGGAATGGAAGGCGCGCTCGCCGCTTTGCGATCGGGCGGGCAGCAGATTTGTTTGGCGGGGCTCCACGATGTCGCTAAAGCGTTCGCCGCCGCCTATCTGACCCACGAGTTGCGGCGGCCGGCTTTTTTTGTGACGGAATCGAATCGCAGGGCCGAAGACCTCGCCGAAACATTGCGATTTTTCTCCAGCATTTTTCCGGGTCCGGCGGGCGGTGTGGGTACGCTTCCCGCTTTCGATACTTTGCCCTGGGAGGCGCAAAGCCCGCACCCGGACATCCTCGAGCGGCGAGCGGCGACACTTTACCGCTTGGTGGACGGACAAACCTCGCTGGTAATTGCTCCCGTTGCCGCGGCATTGTGGCGGTATTCCGATCCGACCGTCTATCTTGGGCTGGCGCGCACGCTCGCGACAGATGCCGAACTGCCCTTGGAGGAGCTCATCGCCCATCTCGCAGCCGTGGGCTACGCCCGCACGGAGATGGTGGAGCTGCCGGGTCAGTTCGCGGTGCGCGGGGGGATCGTGGACGTTTTCTCGCCTGAAGCGCAGCGGCCCGTGCGGCTCGAACTTCTGGGCGATACCGTGGAGTCGGTGCGCGAATTCGATCCGCGGACACAGCGGTCGATTGCGCCGGTTGTTCGAACGACTTTTCTGCCGCTCACGGAGTGGGCCGCCGGCATGCAGGCCGATGTGACGGGAGACGAACCGGAGTATGACGAGACGCCCGGGTTTTTCGGACCGCGCCGTAATCCTGGCGAGAGTAGCTTGTTCGAATTGGCGGAAAGCTCGCTGCGGCCGATTATTTTCCTGGACGAGCCGCAAATGCTGCGCGAGTCGGCGGCAAAACATCTCGCGGCGGCGACGGAAACCTACGAGCGGTATGGCCAAGCCACAGCGCCTCCCGCCTCCCACTATTTTTGGTCGGAGGAAGAGTTTGCCGCCGGCCTGGGAAAAACTTCGGCGGTCCAGCTTGAGCAGCTTGCTCTGAGTATCAGCTCGTCGCCGCACTTCGAGTTGCCATCGCGGCCCAGCCCGCGATTCCACGGTGACGTGGTGGCCTGCATGCGCGACGTCAAATCGCAACTTGCCGCGGGGGGAAGTGTCTTTCTGACGGCCTCCAGTACCGGAGAAATCGCGCGCTTTGCTGACATTTGCCGCGAATATGAAGTGCCCTATGTGCTCGGGGAATCGGAAGATGCGGCGGCGGGGTTCACGGCGGAGGGGGCGCAGGAGTCCGCCGCGCTGCTGCTCATCCGTGCGCCCTTTGCGGAAGGCGCGGCGTTTCCGGATGCGCGGATCACGATCTTTGGTAATGCCGATTTATTCGACGTCACGCCGGCCATCGAGCGGCCGAGCAGGAAGATCCGAACGTCGGGATTTTTCAGCGATTTTGCGGAGTTGAAGCCCAGTGATTTTGTGGTTCACGTGGACCATGGGATCGGCCAGTTCGAGGGACTCCGGCAGATCGAATCGGACGGACGCCGGGGCGAATTCATGCTGCTGAAGTACGCCGAGGATGCGCGGTTGTACGTGCCGCTGGAGCGCATGGACCTCGTGCAAGGTTACCGCGCGGTCGAAGGCGCGCATCCGGCGCTCGACAAGTTAGGCGGAACGGCCTGGACCGGGCGGAAAACTCGAGCGCGCAAGTCGGTTGAAGAGATGGCCGATAAACTTCTTGTACTCTACGCGGAGCGAAAGACGTCTCCGGGATTCGCATTTTCCCCCGATGGGAATTTTCAGCACGAATTCGAAGACGCCTTTGAATTTGAGGAGACGCCGGACCAGGTCACGGCCATCGCCGACATAAAGAGGGATATGGAGCGGCCAACGCCCACGGATCGGCTGCTCTGCGGCGACGTGGGGTACGGAAAAACGGAAGTGGCGATGAGGGCGGCGTTCAAAGCGGTAGTGGACGGTAAACAGGTTGCGATTCTCGCGCCGACCACGATTCTGGCATTTCAACATTTCGAGACATTTAAGCGGCGTTTCGCGGCGTTTCCTTTGCGGATCGAGATGCTCAGCAGGTTCCGCAGCCCGGCGGAACAGAAACAGATTCTTGCCGCGCTGGAAGCTGGCAAAGTGGATGTCCTGATTGGAACGCACCGGCTGCTTTCAAAAGATGTGAAGTTTCAGGATTTAGGGCTGCTGATTGTGGACGAAGAGCAAAGGTTCGGCGTGGCGCACAAAGAACGGCTAAAGGAGATGCGCAAAAATGTGGATGCCCTGGCACTGTCGGCTACACCCATTCCGCGCACGCTGCACATGTCGCTGGTCGGGCTGCGGGATATGTCGGTGATCGAGACGCCGCCGCGCGACCGCTTGGCGATTCAGACGGTGGTGGCGCCGTTTCAAGAGGACCTGGTGCGCCGGGCAATTGAGAATGAGCTGGCGCGCGAAGGCCAGGTGTATTTCATTCACAACCGCGTCGAGTCGATCTACTCACTCGCCGAACTGATCATGAGACTTGTGCCGAAGGCGAGGGTGGTTGTTGGCCACGGGCAGTTGGGGGAAAAAGAGCTCGAAAAGGTCATGCTGAAGTTTATCCGCGACGATGCGGACGTGCTGGTAGCGACGACGATTGTCGAAAATGGTTTGGACATTCCGCGAGCGAACACCATCCTGATCAATCGCGCGGACCGATTGGGCCTCGCGGAACTCTATCAGTTGCGCGGCCGCGTAGGGCGCTCGAGCCAGCGAGCCTATGCGTATTTGTTGGTGCCGCCCGAAGCCTCGCTTTCGGACATCGCGCGTCGGCGGCTGGCCGCAATGAAGGAGTTCAGCGAGTTGGGCGCCGGTTTTCGGATCGCCGCATTGGATCTGGAGCTGCGCGGCGCCGGCAACATGCTGGGGCGGCAGCAGCATGGGCACATCGAAGCCATCGGCTTCGACCTCTACTGTCAAATGCTGGAGCGGGCGGTTTCGAAGCTCAAGGGCGAAGAGGCCGTGCCGGAACTGCGTACGACATTAAATCTTGGCTTCGACGTGCGAATTCCTCGGGATTACGTGCCGAGCGAAAACTTGCGGCTGCGAACGTACAAGCGCATTTCCACCATCGCCACGGAAGAGGAGAAGCAGGACGTTCGCCGGGAATTGGAGGACCGCTTCGGCCCGGTGCCGGCCTCCGTGGAAAACCTTTTGGAGTACGCGGTGCTCAAATCGATGTGTGAGCGCCTGCGTATTTCAGCAGTCGAAAGGCAGGGAAGCCGCGTGGTGATTCGATTCCACCCGGAAACGCCGCTCGATCCGGCAAAGTTGGTGTCGGTAGTGAGGTCGCGCAAGGGAATAAAACTAGACCCGAGCGGCGTTCTGTGGCTGGAGGTGGCGCGGGGGGAATCGTCGGCGGGAGCGGTGAGAAACGTATTGCTAGGTCTGCAGGGGCAGGGCTAAACTTCACGAGAGAGGAAATACATGCGAAAGCTTGCGGTCATTGTGGCACTGGGCGCGGCGCTTACGTTGGCGCCTGAGGTTCTCGTGGCCCAGGAGAAACCTGCGGCCACGACACCGCAAAGTAAGGCCACGGCGCCGGCTACACAGAAGCCGGCGGCTGCCCCTTCCGCGAAGTCGGTGGACGCCGCGAATGGAAAGACAATCGAAGAAATCATTGCACGGGTGAACAACGAGATCATCACGCGGTCGGAGTACGAGCGTGCGCGGGCCTCTGCCGAGGACGATGCGAAGCAGGAGTGCGCGGGGAAGTGCACGCCCGAACAGCTTCAGGTCGATGTCGAGGATCGGCAGAAGAATGTTTTGCGCGACCTGATTGACCAATCGCTGTTGGTGCAGCGCGGCAAGGACATGGGCGTAAGCGTCGAGCCGGAAGTGATCAAGAAGCTCGACCAAATCCGCATCCAAAACAACCTGGGAAGTATGGAAGATCTTGAGAAAGCGGTATCGAGCCAGGGAGCGAACTGGGAAGATTTTAAGAACAACATTCGGAACGGAATTCTGACGCAACGCGTGATCGGCAGCGAAGTGGGCTCGCACATAACCATCGGAAAAGAGGAAGTCCAAAAGTATTACGATGCCCACGAGAAGGAATTCATCCGACCGGAGCAGGTGGCACTTCGTGAGATCGAGGTCGCCACGGAAGGAAAGAAGGAATCGGAGATTCCCGATCTGAAGAAAAAGGCGGAAACCGCGCTGCAGCGCGTAAAGGACGGAGAAGACTTCGCGGAGATCGCCAAGCGGCTGTCCGACGGCAGTACCGCGAAGCAGGGCGGTTTTCTGGGAGTGTATAAGCGCGGCGAATTATCGAGGCAACTGGAAGATATTGTTTTCAAAATGAAGAAAAATGAACTCACCGACGTGATGGACACGAAGCAGGGGTTTTTGGTCCTGCAGGTCATGGAGCACTACGACGAGGGAATGCAGCCTCTCACCAAAGTCGAGAATGAAATAACGGAAAAGTTGTATTCGAAACGGATGGAGCCGGCCTTGCGTGATTATCTGAAGACCCTGCGCGAGCAGAGCTATGTAGTCATCAAGCCGGGATACCAGGATCTGGCTGGCGGGGGCAATTCGGAAATTCAAGAAGTGAGCGCAACTCCGGAAGCTTCCAAGTCCAAGAAGGGTCACAAGAAATTCCTTCTGTTCGGAAAAAGATCGAGTTCCGGCTAATGAAAACGGCGTTCGTCAGCGATCTTGGTTCCGAGCAGAACATCACCACTTTTTTCCTCGTCCACGAAAAAGAAATCCGGAATACAAGGGAAGGAAAGTCTTATCTCCGCCTGGAGCTCGGCGACCGCAGCGGAACGATCGAAGCGCGCATGTGGGATCAGTTTGAAATTCCCGCTCGCGACGTCAACCGCGACGACTTCGTAAAAGTTCAAGCGCGCGTCGAAATCTACCGTAACAAGCCGCAGCTCTCGCTGCAGCAGTTGCGGCTCGCCAAGCCGGAAGAGGTCGAGCTCGCCGATTTTCTGCCGCACACGACTGCGGATGTGGAGAAGCTCTATGCAGAGCTTCTGGAATTCGCGGGATCGATTGGAAACCCGTGGCTGAAGAAATTGGTGAACGCCATCATTACGGATCCGACGATCGCCACGCGCTTCAAGCGCGCACCGGCTGCCAAGGTGATGCATCACGCCTATCTTGGCGGCTTGATCGAGCACGTTGTTGGGCTCTGCGGCTTGGCCAAACAAGTGTCGGCACATTATCCGGAACTCGACGTCGATTTGCTGCTCACGGCAGCGATTCTGCACGACGTCGGAAAACTCGACGAGCTTTGTTACGAGCGGGCCATCGCGTACACCACCGAGGGCCAGCTGCTCGGCCACATCGTCATGGAGTTCGAGACGGTTTCAAAGGCCATCGATGCGATTCAAGGATTTCCGCCCGCGCTAAAAACAGTTGTGCAGCATCTCTTGATCAGCCATCACGGGCAGTACGAATTTGGTTCGCCGAAGCTGCCGATGATTCGCGAGGCCATGGTTTTTCATTACCTCGATGACCTGGATTCAAAACTCGCCGCTGTGCGTGCGGCGCTGGCGAACGACTCGGGCGAAGACGAGTGGTCGGCTTACAGCGTCGCGCTGGGACGCCGCTTCTTGAAGCTCGACGAATTCCTGAAGTCCAATAGTGCGAAAGCGGAAGAAAACGCGCCCAACCCAAAGCTGTTTCCGTGATGATGAAATCCGAGAAATCCTAGGACGAATTTGGCTGCCGGTGGCGTTTGGCCTGACCGCGTCGTGACTAGAGCCATGCGCTGATAAGGGTTCAAGAATCCACCACGCCTGCCCTGCTTACCAGCAGGCAAGCTGCGGCAGGCAGGCAAAGGCGGCGTGTGGGACATCCGGCAGTACTATGAGCTACTTGTCCGGTAACGGCGTTAATGGGGACTTATCCCAGGTTGCTCGGTCACGTGTACCAAGGAAACGAGGCCCTGAGTGCCCGAATCAAGAAGACTACTCTGCTGCATATTAAGTGAAAGAATTTGCACAACTTGCGGTCTGGACGGGAAGGGACGGGCGCCTATCTATTGCAACTAGAGAGTTTGGCGATTTCACCAATTTTGGAGAGAGGATTGCGGTGATAGATAGAGGGAAGGTTTATAACATGACCACAGTTCGACGACTCAGTGCCATTGCAGGTGTGACCCTCTCAACTGCAATGCTCCTGTTAACTACACTATTGGCCCCCGAGGCTCGGGCCGATGGTTTTTCGCTCGGCGGTGCGGCAAATTACGCCGTACTTTACGAGGGGACTGGCGGCCACAATTTGTCGATCTCGAATGTGACCGTCAATGGCAACGTCGGGGTTGGGGGATCAGGAGTGGTTCAGTTCAGTGGCCCTGGCACCATCAGCGGTGAGCTTGACTTCTCAGCCGGTAATACGGGCCAATATCACAACACCAACGGCAGCAACGTAGGGCCGACATCGGTTAATTTCAGTGTCGCGGCAGTCACCTCCGACCTCAGCCTTGTGAACTCACTCTCGACAAGTTTGGGGGCAGAGGCCGGCACGTCAATAGTCATCAACGGGAATCAGACCATCAACGCGTCGAGTGGCAAGCTAGACGCAGCCGGTAACGAGGTTTTCACCGTGACCTCCTACACCGAGGGCAACGGTAATGTTCTGACGATCAATGGAAACGGCCATAACGTGGTTTTGAATCTGGCAGTGAGCGGGAACCCGCAATTGGGAGGCGACGTCATCCTCACAGGCGGGCTCAGTGACGGCCAGGTCCTTTGGAACTACACGGGCACGAACAACCTCAGCCTCAACAACAACGCGTCAAGCTTCCCTCTCCCCGACGCTTTCATGGGAATCATCCTGGCCCCCCACGCCGCGATTTCCCTGGTGAATGCCAATCTTGACGGCAACGTCTATGGTGGCGATAGCTCGGATATGCAAATTGTTTCTGGTACCACTATCAATCAGGCAATAACAACCCCCGAGCCTTCGAGCCTGGCACTGCTAGCGTCTGGCCTGTTTGGCCTCTTCGGTTTCGCTCGCCGCAGATTAAATTCTTAACTTTCGGTCCCAACCACCACGCCTCCCTGCTCGGCCCCGACAAATTCGTGCGAGCTCCCCACAAACGGCAACTCTTCCTGACGGACGCGGTACATTCTTTTCCCCCTTGAGGCTCCATCGTTCGATGCTTACCCGAAAAACGTAGCTACAAGTTGCCCTAAAAGGAGAATGGTCGTCCACCCGTTTACCCCGAGCTTCGAGGGGCCACTCGTTTACCCTGCTTGCCCTGTTTACCCTGAGTTTCGAAGGGAGCTTCGACGGGAGCGAAGTCGAAGGGCCACTGCTCTTCACAATCGATGGTCGTCCACCCGCCCGTCTCCTGGCTTTCGGCGCGAACCTGTAGAGGCCGGGCTTCAGCCCGGCTCTTCGTTCTCGCTCGCCACCGCTTTTCGTTTCCTCGCCGCTCGTTTACCCTGAGCGTACTTTGGGAAGGGCCACCCGCCACCCGCTCTCACTCTTGAATGCAATGAGCGAAGAAACGGAGAAGATCGGGAATGACCGATTTGCGCAACATGCTCGGCTGCCCATCTGAGGGGCCCCTACAAATAGTATGCAGCTTGCTGACAGATTCGGTCGTCTGTGTTAGAGTTGGAGTTGTCCTCTTGCGTTGCGGGCGGTGGCACACCGGGTGACCGGGCTGCTTAACCTGCAAGGCGGCGGCGAGACGAAAGTCACGCTGGAGCGGATTGGGACGAAAGTTACCTCCGCTGGGGGCAGACTTGGCCCGTCCACTTCCGTAGTAGCCGTAACCCTGAGCTTCAAGGCTACCTGCTGGACGGCTGGTAGTATTTCTTTGTCGGTCGGGCCGGGGCCGCACGACTCGGATCGCTTGCGCGTTGCCCCTAAAAAGTTATTATGGGGGTGGGGCGATGAAGAGAGCGTGCAAAAACGTGCTGTAACAGCATGGCGCCATATGGTCGGCCTCTTCTGGCTGTGCCTTGCGGCTAATCCTCTTGCGTTGCGGGCGGTGGCACACCGGGTGACCGGGCTGCTTAACCTGCAAGGCGGCGGCGAGACGAAAGTCACGCTGGAGCGGATTGGGACGAAAGTTACCTCCGCTGGGGAGTAATATATTTTGGACGGGTTGGGCGAACCAGCAGGAACCCAAGCCAGCCCGATGAAATCTACACTCTTAACGCGGGTTAGGACCATCCAAACTCTCGGACGGGCTTGGCGCGTTATTTACGAGAACGGCAGGTCTTCCCAATCGTCCGAGACTCGCCGGGACATCGCAAAATTCGCGGAAACAGCAGACGCGAGTCTAAACAGAATTCAACGCCAATTGAATCGGAACTCTTTTGTCTTTGAGCCCGCGATAGGTGTGCCTATCCAAAAGAAGGGGAGGAACTCCAAGCGGCCTCTCGTGGTTGCACCTATCGAATCTCGGATTGTTCAGCGAGCGATCCACGATGTGCTGCTCTCAATCCCGGAAATTCAAAAGTATGCGGAGAACCCATACAGCTTCGGTGGCGTGAAGAAGAAACTCGGAAAGGCCGCAGTCCCCGGCGCGATTGAGGCGGTCGTCGGAGCGATTGAAGCAGGAGCAAGATTCGTAATTCGGTCAGACATTTCCAGTTTTTTCACAAAAATCCCCAAGCCCGTTGTCACCCAAATTATTACCGACGTGACCCAAGACACCGAATTTGTTGAGCTCTTCAAGCAGGCCATAACCGTGGAGCTTGAGAACTTAGCGGAGCTCGCAACCGATGCCGCTTCGTTTCCCCTGTATGAGATTGGAGTCGCGCAAGGGTGTTCCCTCTCTCCACTACTGGGAAATCTGTTGCTCTCTGATTTCGATCAACAAATGAATTCGAGAAGGTGCACTTGTCTAAGGTACATCGACGATTTCATTGTCTTAGCTCCGAACAACTTTGAGGCCGAGAAAGAATTCTCCTTCGGCGTAAGACTCCTTAAATCCCTGGGCTTGCATATTTCCGGAGAAAAAACGTTCAAGGGGAATGCCTCAAATGGATTCGAATTCCTAGGCATTGAAATAAATAACGGCGCTATCAGACCGAGCAGAACATCCCGCAAGAGATTGCTCAATAAAGTCCAGAACGTGCTGCAATCGAGCACTGCAGGATTCTACGAACACGCGAAATCGGGACGGCTCTCTCCCCGACTGTCTCTGATCCGGACGTTGACGGAAGCTTCAGGAATCGTCCAGGGTTGGGGAAAGCAATATTACTTTTGCAACGACAAGAACGTGCTTGCCCAACTCGATTCCGCATTAGATTCCATGGTTCGACAGTACCTAGGCACCTACGCAAAATTCTCCAGGGCCAGTAGTCAACTACAGCGGCGCCAACTACTCGGAATTCCTCTACTAGAGCAATTAGCGTCCAAGCCTTTCAAGTGGCCGCAATTTGCGCCATACCCGGTAAACCCCCTTATGACGGCAGAACTGCAGGCGGGTGGGACAGGCTTTTGATTTCGCCTCTTGGCGGGTGGCCGCGCCTTAATTCCGAAAAACGCCTTTGGGTGGCCCTCGATAAGAGCGAAGGCGTTGTCAAGAAACACTTCTTCTTTTCGATGCCATAAGCACCGCGCTGCTGCCAGAGAAGGTTGAGGACCGAGGCTCTGGAAACTCTCACGGTGAATCAC
>Ga0307477_10000079_pt1 | contig 141564 bp, 112 predicted proteins | sample atmos_gasesECM2C_FD_203316 | JGI IMG/M metagenome (GOLD analysis project Ga0307477, IMG submission 203316) | Hardwood forest soil microbial communities from Morgan-Monroe State Forest, Indiana, United States - atmos_gasesECM2C_515 | ecosystem: Environmental > Terrestrial > Soil > Temperate... | reverse complement strand
GGGCCCCTCGCCCAAAGGGAGGCCGAGGGAGACGGACCCACTGCCCAACCGGGGGCAGCCCTTGCCCGGAGGGAGGTCGAGGACAATGACCCGCTACCCGATGTGGCGCCGGGGCGGGCTGAGCTGGTGGCAGCTCGCGGTGCGGGTGTGGCGGGCGTTCTGGGACGGCCAGCTGGGCGGCCGCTGCGCCGAGCTCGCCTATTACTTCCTCTTCTCGGTGTTCCCGTTGCTGCTCTTCCTCACCACCCTGATCGGCTACCTGGCGGGGCCCGAGTCCAAGCTGCGCGTCCTGCTCTTCCGCTACCTGGAACGCTTCTCTCCCAGCGCGGAGGTCAGCGAGCTGCTGCGCGGCACGCTCGAGCAGGTCATCGCCGGCCGCGGCGGGGCCAGGCTCTCGCTGTCGCTGCTGGTGGCGCTGTGGGTGGCCTCCGTCGGCATGCTCGCGGTGGGGCGCACGCTCAACTCGGCGTTCGAGATCGAGGAGACGCGGCCTTGGTGGAAGCGGCGTTTGGAGGCGGTGGCGCTCACCGTCGGCTTCGCCGTGATGATCATCTGCGCCCTGACCGTCATCCTCTACGGTCACCACATCGGCGAGGCGATCGCCGACGCACTGGGCCTGGGCTCGGCGTTCGTCAGCGGCTGGCACCTGGTGCGCTGGCCGCTGGTGCTGGTGTTCGCGTTGCTGTCGTTCGACTCGATCTACAACTTCGCTCCCGACGTCGGCCCCGCTCTGCGGCGCTACTGGGCGACGCCCGGGGCGGTCATCGGCATGAGCCTGTGGCTGGCCGTGACGTTCGGCTTCCGGCTCTATCTCTACGAGATGCGCCCCTACGCGTCCACGACCTACGGCTCGCTCACCGCGGTGATCGTGCTGCTGCTGTGGTTCTATCTCACCGCCCTCGCCATCCTGGTGGGCGGCGAGGTCAACTCGGAGATCACGAAGCAGATCCCGGCGCTGCGGCGGCGCATCGCCGGCAAGGCCGCGCCCGGCGCCGCAGGCGCCCATCATGCGACCGGCGCGACCGGCGCCGGCGGCGGCGCCCATGGCGGGAAAACCTCCGGGGGGCATGCGGGCCGCGGCGGCGGGCGGACCCGCGGCCGGGGGCGGCGCGCTGCGATAAGGTAGCGCCGGAGCCGGCGCGTGAGCTATTACGAATACAGCCACCGGGTGGGGTTCGAGGAGACCAGCCTGGTCGGCAACGTCTACTACGTGAACCACCTGCGGTGGCAGGGCCGCTGCCGCGAGCTGTTCCTGCGCGAGCACGCGCCGGAGGTGCTGCGGGAGCTGGGCGACGGCCTGGCGCTGGCCACCGTGCGGTGCTCCTGCGACTACCTGTCCGAGCTGCAGGCCTTCGACGAGGTGCTGGTGCGCATGCGGCTGGCGGGCATGGCGCAGAACCGCATCACCCTGCACTTCGAGTACTGGCGCCGCGCGGCCTCCGGCGAGGAGGAGCTGGTGGCGCGCGGCGAGCAGCAGATCGCCTGTATGCGCCGCGACGCCGCGGCTGGCGGCGCGATGGTTGCCACCTCCGTCCCTGCCGCGCTGCGCGAGGCGCTGCGCCCGTACGCCGGTCCGGAGATGCTGGTCTAGAGGCGGCTCGGGGCCGAGCGGTCGGGCGGCCGGAGCCAGGGTCAAGGACACTTCGTCGTAACCGCCATGCTGGGCCTTGCCCGCGCCGCGCTCGCCCGCCCTTTCCTGGTGCTGGCCCTGCTGGCCGTCGCCACGGCGGCGGTGGCGCGCGGGTTGTTCCGCCTCGAGCTGCGCACGGACGGCGCCGCGATCTACCCGCGGGACGACCCGGCGGTGGAGCGCACGCTCGCCGACCGGCAGGCCTTCGCGGAGGTCGACCAGATCGTGCTGCTGGTCACCTCCCGGCCCGGCGGTCCGCGCCTCGACTCCGCGGCCGGCTGCCGCTTCCTCGTCCGGCTGCAGCATGCCCTGGCACGCTTCCCCGGCGTCGAGCTCGCGGGGGTGCGCTCGGCGGTGACGCTGATCGACCCGCCCGAGAGCCTGGAGCCGCTGCGCATCCGCACCTTCTTCGAGGAGTGGACCGGTGGCGAGGCCGGCCTGGCGGACGTGCTCGCCCGGATGCGTCGCCTGCCGGTGACCGGCGGGCTCTTCCTCTCCGCCGACGGCACCGCGGCGGCGTTCTACGTGCCGGTGGGCGACCGCATCACGCGCACCGAACTGCTCGCCAACCTGCGGCGCTACCTCGCCACGCGCGCCGGCGCGCCGTTCCGCTTGCGCCTGACCGGGCCGGTCGCCGCCGAGGCCGACCTCGGCGAGGAGGTGGTCCGCGACCTCGCGCGCCTGGTCCCGATCATGGTGGCGGCGGTGGCGCTGTTGCTGGCGCTGACCCTGCGCACCGTTGCCGGCGTCCTCATCCCGCTGGCGCAGGTGGCGGCGACGCTGGTCTGGACGCTCGGCCTGATGGGCTGGGCGGGCGTGCCGATCACCCTGGTGACCACGGTCCTGCCGGTGCTGCTGATGGCGATGGCGATGACCGACGAGATCTACCTCCTCGAACGCCTGCAGGGTCACCTCGCCGGCTTGCCGCCGCCAGGTGCGGGGTTCGCGACGGAGGCGGCTGATCCGCGGCGGGAGGCGGCGGCGCGGGATGAGCGGCTGACGACGGGGGATGAGCGGCTGGCCATGAGGGATGAGCGGCTGGCGCCGGGTACGAGGCAGCGGGTGCGCCTGGCCGCCGAGCGGGCCTTCGCCGACCTGGTGGCGCCGCTGGTGCTGATCTCGCTGGCGACCGCCGCCGGCTTCTTCTCCTTCCTGGGGGCCGCGATGGCGCCGCTGCGCCACCTCGGCCTGTTCACCGGCGCCGGCTTGCTGCTGGGGATGCTGTTCACCTTCACCCTGGCGCCGGCGCTGATGGCGGCGCTGCCGGCGTCGTGGCTCGAGCGGCGCCGCCGTCCGGTCGGCGACGGCAGCAGCGGCGGCCGTGGCGGCGCCCTGCTGCCGTTCGAGCGGTGGACCGTCCGGCGGCCGCGAGCCGTGGCGCTGGGCGCCGTGGTCCTGCTCGCGGTCGCCGTGCCCGGGCTGCCGCGGCTGCGCGTCGAGGACTCGTGGATCGACAACTTCGACCCGCGCTCGCCGCTGGTGACCGCCGCCCGCCGCTTCGACGCCGAGTTCTGGGGCAGCTATCGCTTCGACGTCGTCTGCACCGGCCGCGCCGGGACCTTCTGGACGCCGCCGGCCGCGGCGCTGCTCGAAGAGCTGCAACGCTGGGCCGACCACGCGCCGAGCGTCGGCGGCATGGTGAGCGTGCTGCCGATCTTCGCGGCCGGCGCCCGGGCGCTCGGCTTCGGGCGCCCGCTGTCGGCGCTGCCGGCGCGCGACCTGCGGCAGGTCGGGATGCTGACCGAGGTCCTGCGCCTGCGCCTCTACCTCCGGGACCTCCTGACCCTCGACGCCGGCCGCATGCGTGCCCGCCTGCTGGTGCGCCACGCCGACTACGGCAAGGCGCGCCGGCTCGCCGCGGCCTTCGCCGCGGAGCTACCGCGACTGGCGGGTGGCGGGCCGGGCGGGCCGGGGGGACCGGGCGGACCGATCGAGGTGCACGCCTCCGGCGAGGTGCCGGAGGCGCTGGCGGTGGTGGCGGCGATCGTCGGCAACCAACTGCGCTCGATCGGCTGGACGGCGGTGCTGATCGCGGCCATGCTGCTCGCCGCCCTCCGCAGCCTGCGCTGGACGGTGGTGGTGATGGCGCCGGTGCTCGCCGCCACCCTGCTGCTGTTCGCCGGCCTGGGCTACGCCGGCGTGCCGCTGGGCATCGCGACCAGCATGTTCGCCGCGTTGAACCTCGGCGCCGGCGTCGACTTCGCGGTGCAGTACGTCTATGCCTACCGCCGCGAGCGGCGGGCGGGCCTCGACCACGCCGCGGCGGTGAAGGCGACGCTCGGGACGACCGGCCGCGGCCTGCGCTGGAACGCCATCGTGCTGGCCCTGGGCATCGCCGTGCTGACCCTCTCCTCGATCAAGCCCAACCAGAGCCTCGGCATGCTGTTGGCGCTCGCCATCCTGGTCTCCTACGCCAGCTCCCTCGCCCTGCTCCCCGAGCTGCTGCGGCTGGTTGCGCCGCGAAGCGGCCCGGCGGCGGCGAGCCCGCCACGCCAGGGCGCGGTCTGAGGCGAGCAGCGGTCAAGCGCCGGGTCCCGGCGCAGGATGGTCGCTTAGCCTGCCTTCGCTTCGCCTCGGAGTATTGCCTGTGGTATACCGTCCTGGTTATACTGAGGTCATGGCCTGCAGGAAGACAGCGATCTCCCTGGGAGAGGCGACGTATGCACGAGTTGACGCCCTGGCACGCGAGATGAACGTTCCGCGGAGCAGGGTCTTCGCTCTGGCAGTGGAGGAGCTGCTGGAGCGCCACGACGCGCTCAGCCTCAAGGCGGCGATCGATCGGGCCTATCACGACCTGCCGACCGCGGCCGAGAAGAGGTGGCTCAGGTCCACGCGCCGCAAGCACAGGCAGTTGGTCCAAGGCGAGTGGTGATCCGGCAGGGCGACGTCTACTGGATCGACTTGGGACCACCTGGCAGATCTGGTCCCGGCTACCTCCACCCGCACGTCGTCGTTCAGAACGACCTCTTCAATCGCAGCCGGATCGGGACGGTGGTGGTCTGTGCGATCACCTCCACCCTGCGTCGCGCCGAAGCTCCGGGCAACGTCCTCCTCGAACAAGGCGAGGCGAATCTACCCAAGAGAAGCGTGGTCAACGTCTCCCAGGTCTTCACGGTGGACAAGGACGAGCTGGTCGAGAAGATCGGGAGCCTCGCTCCTGAGCGAGTCGAACAGATCTACGCCGGTCTCGACCTGCTCCTCACCCCCCGTGACCTCGAATAGTCGCCGGAGCAAGGTGGAGGTCGCGCGCCGTTCTCACTTCAAGCGGGACCTGGCTTCGGCGACTTCGGAGCGGGGGGAGTCGCCGCTGCCGCCGAGCTCGACGAGCTTCGCGTAATAGGTCTTGGCCTTGGCCGCGTCGCCGGATCGGTCCGCCGCCTGGGCGGCGCCCCAGAAGGTGCGGAAGCGGGCAGGAGAGGTCTTCAGTGACGCTTCGTACTCGGCGAGCGCGGCGCCGGGGCGGCCCAGCTCGGCGAGGAGGTCGGCCAGCTGTTCGCGCGCCGGGAGCACCGAGCCCGGGGTCACCGGGTGCTTGTCGGTGGTGTCCTCGAGATCGGCCGCCGAGCGCAGCAGCGTCACCGCGTCGTCGTCGTGCCGGTCCGCATGCGCGAGCCAGCCGGCCGCCGCGCGCCGCTGGATCTCGACCTGCGTTGCCCAATCGAAGCCCTTCTGCCCCTGGAGACCGCGCTGGATTGCCGCCAGCTTGCCGACCGCCGCGCGCGCCGTCTCGAGATCGCCCGAGCGTGCGGCGCCGACCGCGCGCGCGAAGTGCACGATGGCCTCGGCGTACGGATACTTGTCCCACGGGAAGCTCGGCGGCCCGGGAGCGAGCGCGGCCGCATCTTTCCAGGCACGGCGCTCGAGCGCGTAGCGGGCGGGGACGGCGGCGAGCGCGTAGCCGGCCGCGAACTGCGGTACGTCGAGGCTCCTGACGGCGGCGACCCGGTCGACGATCTCGCATGCCGCCGCATCGCGCCCGGTCTGCAGGTAGGCGTACTCCAGGTAGTCCATCGCATGCAGGTCGTCGAACGACGTCGCTCCGGGGTGGGTCTTCGCCATCCATCGACGCGCCGCCTCCGCCGATGCGAGGTTGGAGTCGATCGACTCCTGCCACAGCCCGAGGCGGGTGAAGATGTGCGACGGCATGTGGAGGGCGTGCGGCGAGGAAGGCGCGATCTTGGCGTAGGCCCGCGCCGCCGGGAGCGCCAGCTCCGCGAGTCCAGGGTAGTCGAAAGCATGGATCATGTAATGTGCGATTCCCGGATGGTCGGGCTCGAGCGGCAGGAGGCGGTTGAGGATCTCGGCTGCCTGCTTCTGCCGCGCGTAGGTCTTGTCGGGTGGCGAGTTGTAGGCGACGCCGAGGAGCGCCAGGGCGTGGAAGATCGCCGCCTCGTGGTCCTGCGGGTGGCGCTCCGCCACCTTCGCCATCGCCTGCTCGAAGGCGAGGACGCGGGCCGGGTGGGCGATGCCGTCGCCCTGGTAGAAGGCCTGGATCGCCGCGACGTAGTCCCGCTCGCGCTCGCTCCCGGCCGTGAGCGTCGCCGCCTTCTGCGCCGTCTCGCGGCCCGCCGCGAACTCGGCCTCGGTCGCCGGTCCCCAGATGATGTGGAGGTTGCTCATCGCGATGCCCCACTGGGCCATGGCGCACCCGGGATCCTGCGCGGCCACCGCGGCGAAGGCGGCCGATGCCTGGCCGTAGCCGAAGGAATGGAGCAGTGCCACGCCGCGTTCGAAGGCGGGCCCGACAGCGCTCGCGCACGAGGTCGCGAAGTGCACGCCGCCAAGCTTCTCCGGCGGCGCGTGGACGTGGTCCTCGGCGGGTTGGGCCGCCGCCGCCGCCGGGAGCAAGACCAGCATCGCGACAGGGAGCAGAGGATGACGGGTCGGGTTCATGGCATGCCTCCTGTCATTCCGACTCCTCATTCTACGGCGCACGGCGTGAGCCTATCCGTCCCACCGGCGGGTCGTGGGGTATTCGAGGACAGCTGGCGCGGAAGCTGGCTCGGGCGGGGCTTCCGCCGCCGCCTGGATCTCAGGCCACCAGCTCGTAGTCGGCGCCCAGGAGCTCGTAAGTTGCCGCCGCGCGACGGTCGCGCGACAGCAGCGTGGCTCCGGCCCGGCTTGCCGTGGCGGCGATCAAGGCATCGTAGATCGCACCACCGGCCAGCCCTGCCGCGGCCGCTTGCTCGACCAATCGCAGGTGGCTCTTCGCGGGCAGGGTGAGGAAGGGGTGGCGAAAGCGCTGGCGAAGGAACTCGGCGACCAATCCGCCGGGGGCACGATGGGGGGCGGGAAGCCGCGTGATCACGGAGAAGGTCTCGAGGACCACGTGCGCCGGCAGGCGTGGATCGCGACGCAGGCACTCCAACGCCGCGCGGTGTCCTTCGTGCCATGAGGCAAAGGCCGCCACGACGACGCTGGTGTCGATGGCGATCAACGGCGGGCCCGCTCCAAGGTCTCGCGGACGATCTCGTCGGTGAGCGGCGGCAGCTCCTCGGCGGGGACGGCAACCGGGCCGCCACCGCTCTGGCGCAGCGACATCGAAGCTCCTGCCGGCTCGAGCTCGATGCGGCCCTCACGTTCCCGGATCTCGATCTCCTGGCCACCGACGAGAGCCAGGCGGTTGCGGAGCTCCTTCGGGATGACGACTCGCCCGGCGGCGTCGATGGTAGTTCGCATGGCAAAAGTATACCATCTGGCGCGAAGCACCCGCTCGATAGTTGGTAGTGGGTCCGTTTCCCGCGGCCTCCCTTTGGGCGAGACGCCCGCCCAGGCTCCTGGGGGCGGATGACTTTGGCGCCTCGCCCACAGGGAGGCCACGGGAGACTGACCCACTACCCGGCAGTTGACCGAACTGCTAGTAGCGGACGATGGGATGGCGGCCGGGATCGCCGGCGGGCGCGGCGATGGCCAGGGCGCAGGGGCCGCCGAGCTCGCGCAGGGTGGTGGCGAAGCTGGCGATGCGCAGGGTGCCGGAGCGGAGCAAGAGCCAGCCGTCGTCGAGGGAGGCCTCGAGCAGCAGGGGGGTGCCGGCGGGCGAGCCGGCCTTGTGCAGGGACTCGGCGGCGGTCCAGATCCTCGTCGCGGCGCCGCCGGGGAGCTCGCCGGGCTGGCCGGCGATGAGCTGGGCGAGGGCGAAACGCTCGCCGCCGAGGAGATCGCGCCAGGTCTCGGCCGTCCTCTCGACGACCGGTTCGAGGTCGCAGCCGATGCGGTCCCCGGTTCCCTCGCCGGCGATGGCCAGCACCAGCCTCGCCGCGTGGGCCACGGAGACCTGGGGACCGCCCGGGATCTCGGGCCGGCCATCGGGGCGATGGAAGAGGCGCGGCGCCGGCGTTGGTATTCCGTCGGAGCGCAGCGCGGCTTGGAACCTTGCGGTGGCGCCCATGTCGCGCGGCGCCATCGGTCCTGCGGCGCTCGCGGCTCGGACCACCGCGCCAGCTTCGATCACTACCTGGGCCATGGCGCCGGGTGCCATCGCGACGGCGGCTACGAGGCCCTCGACGATCGCGGCGCTGTCGGGGCGGGGTGGGCGCTCACCCGTTGGGGGCGCCGTGCCGGCGTAGGCCCTCGGCGCTACCCGCGCCTGCGGCGCCTCCGGCGCTTCCAGCGCGACGCGCAGGTTCGCCTCGGGGAACAGCTCCTGCAGCCGCCGCTCGAGGTAGGGGCCGAGCAGGGGCGCGCTCCAGGCTGCCGGCAGGCGGGTGCGGTCCACGGCCCGCAGGCGCAGGCCCTGCCAGCGCTCGCGGAGGCTGCCGTCGGCGGCGAGGATGTCGAGGTCGTAGATGAAGGTGTCGCCGTCGCGGCGGCGCTCGCGAGCGGCGAGCAGCAGCGGCTCGTCGGCGGTGAGGCGGCCGGCGAGGATGCGCTCGATCGCGATGGGCAGCAGCTGGGCGTGCGGGATGCAGGCCTGGATGCCGTGGATCGCGGCATCGCGCGCCGCCGGATCGCCGAGCAGCAGCGCCGCCGGCAGGTAGCGTCCGAACCAGGCGGCCGTGCCGTCGGGAACGATCTCGGCCAGACATTCGGTGGCGCGCAGCCGGCGGTAGCCGCCGAGACGGCGGAAGCGTCCCTCCTGGAACAGGATGCCGCCGTAGAGGTCGCGCTGGGGATCGATGGCCAGGCGCGCGGCCGCGACAGGCGGCGGGCCCCAGGATTGGAGGGCGGCTCCGGAGGTCTCTGCGCCGGTTGATCGCGCGGTGGCGGCGTCCGGGGCCATGGCCGTCGCGAGGGAGCCCTCGTCCAAGTCGCCCAGATCGAAGCGGCAGAGGGCGCGGAAATGGTCGGCGGCGAAGCCGGTCGAACGGTCGCGGAGCGCCACCTCGACGCGGCCCGGCGCGCGCACCAGGGCGGCCAGGCGCAGGGTGGTCGAGCGGCCGGGCGCCACCGCCACCGGCCGCAGCAGCTCGACCTGCTCGAACACCGGCGGGCGCATGGCGCCGGTCACCGCGGCGGCGGCCTGGGCCATGGCCTCGAGGCCGAGGACCGCGGCGAACAGCGGCTCGCCGCGGAAGACATGGTCGGACAGGTAGGGGTCGGTGTCGGCGGAGACCGCGATGTCGGCCACCAGCTCGACGCCCGGGAAGTAGACCCGCGGCTGCTCGAGGAAGCGCAGCAGCGGCAGCTCGGGCCGTTCGACCGCGAGGGTCGGCGGTTCGCCGAAGCGGCCGGTCACGACCACCTCGCCGCGCACCGCGGGGTCGGCGAGCAGGCGCAGGAGCTCGCCGACGCCGGCTCCGGGCGGGATCGGCACGATGCCCTGGCGGGTGAGCGCCTCGAGAGTGCCGAGGCGTTCGCCCATGCCGGTGCCGGACCACACCGACCAGTCCAGGACCAGGCAGCGGCAGGCCGGATGGCGCGCCGCGTGACGCGCCAGGAGGAGCGCCAGCCACTCGTTGGCGAGGGCGTATTCGGCCTCGCCGCGCAGGCCGGTGCGGGCGATGATCGAGCCGAAGCCGACGATCAGCCGCAGGCGGTCCGGCCGGTGGGAGGCGAGGGCGGCGAGCAGGTGTCGCGCGCCGGCCACCTTGGGCGCCAGGGTCCGACGCAGGCCTTCCTCGTCGACGGCGCCGAGTGCGCGCGGCGTGTTGACACCGGCGGCATGGAGCAGCGCGGTGATCGGCCCCAGCTCGGCGTCGGCTCGAGCGATGGCCGCCTGGACGGCCGCCTCGTCGGCGACGTCGGCGCGCAGGTAGAGGGTCCGGATGCCTGCGGCGGCCATGCGCTCCAGGTTGGCCGCCAGCTCGGGGTCGCGCCGCGGATCGGAGCGGCCGAGGATCGCCAGCCGTGCGCCGGCGCTCCGGGCGGCCGCCAGCGCGCACTCCGCGCCGATCCCCTTGCCGCCGCCGGTGACCAGCAGCACGTCGTCCGGTCCGAGGCCGGCGAAGGCGTCGTCGCCGGCCGTCGCCGTCGCCGTCGCCGTCGCCGGGGCGACCGCCAGCGCCGGGGCGACCGCCGGCACCGGGGCGACCGCCGGAGGGGCGTCCGTCACCGGCAGGAGCCGTAGCACCGGCACCCGGCGCGTGCCGCCGGCATCGTAGTGCGCCTCGACGTAGGTCCGGCCCGAGTCGCGGTCGGTGCGGTCGGTGCGGTCTTCGCCGTCGGCGACCTCGGCCGCCACCCACGCGGCGGCTGCCGCCGGATCGGCGTTCTCTGGCAGGTCGATCACCCGCGTGGTCACGCCCGGCAGCTCCAGGTGGACCGAACGGGCGAAGCCGCCGCCACCGCCGCCATGCTGCACGACCACGAAACGGCGGGCGGCCGGCGGACCGGCGGCGGCCCGTGCGGCGGCGACGAACAGCTCCAGGTGATTCGGCTCGCGCTCGTCGAGCTGCCCAGGAAGGCAGAGGAGGATGCCGGGTGCCCTACGACGCATCGCCGGCCCGGACTGCGGCTCGGACTCCGGCCTCGACTGCCGCTCGGACTGCGACCCGGCCTGCGGCCGAGACTCCGGCTCGGCGGCGGCCAGCGCTGCGGCGATGGCGGGCGCCAGCGCGTGTCCGCCGGGCGCGATCACCCGCCAGCCTCCGCCTGCGTGCGCCGGGGCGGCCGCGCGTGGCGCCGCCGGCGAATCGCCTGGCACGGCCACGGCCGGGCCGCGGTCCGGGCCGGCGATGCGCGGCGCAGCGCCAAGCTGCTGCGCCGCTGCCGGCGGGCCGGGTCTCGCCGCCGGGCGATTCGGCGGCAGCGGGCGCTCCACCAGGTCGACGGTGAACGGGCGCACCCACGAGTCGATTCCGGCCACGCCGGCGGGTTCTGCCGGATCGCTGCTGATGCCTTCTCTCGAGGCGCCGGCCCCGCCGCGCGCGAGGTCCGGGCGGGCCCGCTCGGCGAGCGCCGCCGCCACCTCGGCGACGGTGGCGAGGGCGTAGTCGGTGGGGGAGGCGGGAGGACCGAGACCCAGCTGGCGGCTGGCCTCGACCACCAGCTGGCCGACGGTGATCGAGTTGAGATGCAGATCCGAGAGCAGACGGCTGTCGTCGCGCACCGCCGAGGCCGGCAGCTCGGCGCGCGCCGCCACCAGGCCGCGCAGCAGCTCGATCGGGACCGGCGGCGCCGCGGCCCCGGCGGCCACGGCCGGCGGCTGCGTCCGTCCGGCGGACGCGGGCACATCCGCCCGTTGGTCGAACGCGAGCGGGTCGGACGATTCCGTGGACGGCAGTAGCGCCGCCAGTTCGGCGGCAGGGCGCCGGTCGGACGGTTCCGTGGACGAGGGCAGCGCCGCCCGTTCGGCGGCAGCGAGCGGGCCGGCTGCCGCGACGGACCGCGCGGCATCGGACCTCATCTCCGGTCCGGATTCAGCCGATTGCATCGCAGCTCCGGCCGCCGCCCGCGCCGGCACGGGCGCGCTCTCGCATGGATTGGCGAGGAACCGCAGGGGCGCGTCGAGGTCGAAGGGCCGGTGGAAGCGGCCCTCGAACAGCGCGTCGACGTCGAGCGGCACGCCGGCTGCGAACAGCGCCGCGGCGGCGCTCCACGGCCCCGCCAGGGAGGGGCTGCCGGCGTCGAGCGCCAGGACCGGCTCGTCCAGCGCCTCCGCGGCCAGCTCGGCGAGGGTGCGGCCCGGTCCGACCTCGATCCACAGGTCGGCGAGCGGCCGCGCCGCGGCCAGCGCCGCGGTGAAGCGCACCGGCGCGGTGACCTGCGCGAGCAGCAGGCCGCGCAGGTCGGCGTCCGGCGCCAGCAGCGCGCCGCTGACCGTCGAGGCGACCGGGAGGCGCAACGGCGCCCAGGCGACCGTCGCCAGGGCGCGGTCGAGGTCGGCCGCCGCCGCCGCCACCCGCGGCGAGTGGAAGGCGCGCGTCACCTTGAGCCGGCTCGCCGTCAGGCCGCGTGCCGCCGCACGCTCGACGACGGCGGCCACCGCCGCGGGTGCGCCGGTGACCACGGTGCGCGCCGCGCCGTTGAAGGCGGCGATGCTCACTTCGCCCGCGGCGACGCCGTCGAGGATCTCGGCCACGACGGCAGGCGGAGCGCCGAGGCTGGCCATCGCGCCCGGCTCGCCTCGCTCCGCCATCGCCCGGCCGCGCGCGGCCGCCAGCCGCAGGGCGGCCGCGGCGGTGCAGGCGCCGGCCCAGCAGAGAGCGGAGATCTCGCCCAGGCTGTGTCCGACCGCGATGCCGGCGCGCACCGCCAGGCGGTCGAGCAGCCACGCGCCCGCCAGGCTGTGAGCGACGATCGCCGGCTGCGCCACCGCGGTGTCGAGACCTCGCTCCGCCGCGCCGTCTCCCGCCGTGCCCGGCGGGCCAGGCTGGCTGGCGGCGCCTGCCGCGGCTCCCGCGCCGGCGGCACCTTCCTCAGCTCCCGCGCCGCCGGCGCTTGCCGTGGCTGCCTCGCGCGCGGCGATCCCTGCAACACTCTCCGCCGCCAGCCCATAGACCCCGTCCAGGTCCGCGAAACGGCGCGCGAGGGCGGCGCTACGGCCCATTGCACCGCTCGCCTCCGCATACGCCGGGGAGCCCTGGCCGGTGAAGAGCAGCCCGACGCGGGGCGGCGTGGCGCCGGGCTCGGCGACGCCCAGGAACACGCCCTGGCGCGGGTCGAGGCGGCGGGTCACCCCCTGCTCGAGCCACCCGAGCAGCAGGGCCGTGCGGTCGGCCAGCTCCCGCGGCGTCGCGGCGACGATCGCTGCCCGCCAACCGCCGCCGCCGGCGTTGTCGCCGCCGCTGGAGCCGCCGGAGCCGGAGCCGTCGCGGTCGCGGTCGCCACCGCGGGCGTCGCGCCAGCGGCGGTGCAGCGCGGCGGCCACGTCGCCGAGCTCGGCCCGCGACAGGCGCGGCGCCAGCGCGGCGAGCTGCCGCGCGGCGGCGGCGAGCGCGGCCGCGTCGGCGCCCGCTAGCAGCGCCAGCTCGACGTCCTGGGGCGGTGCGGCGAGGCGCCGCTCGCGCGCCGACAGGCCGCGCCGCCGCGCCGCCGCGGGCCCCTCCACGACGACGTGGGCGTTGACGCCGCCGAAGCCCATGGCGCTCACCCCGGCGCGCAGCGGCCGCCCGGCGGGCCACGGCTCGGCCGCCGCCAGCACGCGCAGCACCGGGTCGGCGCCGGCCAGCGCCGCGTGCGGCTCCTCGCAGCCGGTGGCCGGCGGCAGGACCTGGCGCTCGACTGCCAGGGTCGCCTTGAGCAGGCCGGCGATGCCGGCGGCGGCCTTGGTGTGGCCGATATTGGCCTTGATCGAGCCGATGGCGGCCGCCGGCGGCGAGGGCGGCAAGGCCGGAGACACCGCGCGCAGCGAGCCCGCCAAGGCGGCCAGCTCCGTGGCGTCGCCCACCGTCGTGCCGGTGCCGTGGCCCTCGAAGCAGGGCACCGTGCCGATGTCGAAGCCCGCCCGCCGGTAGGCGCGAGCGATGGCCAGGCGCTGGCCCGCGGCCTCGGGGCGGCTGAGGCCGCCATGACCGTCCGAGGAGATCCCCCAGCCGCGGATCACGCCGTGGATGCGCCGGCCCATGGCGATGGCCTGCCCTTCGCGCATCAGGGCCACGAAGCCGCAGCCTTCGCCGGGGAGGAAACCGGCCGAGCGCGCATCGAAGACCCGCATGTCGCCGGCGGCCAGGGCGCCGGCGCGGGCGAAGCCGATCAGCTCGAAGGGGTCGAGGCTGAGGTCGACGCCGCCGGCCAGCGCCACGTCGAGGTCGCCGGCGGCGAGAGCGCTGCACGCCTGGGCCACGGCGAGCAGCGACGAGGCGCAGGCGCCGTCCATGGTGTAGCCGCCGCCGTGCAGGTCGAAGTGATTGCAGATGCGGCCGGCGATGGTGTTCGACAGGCCGCCGGCCAGGCTCTCTTCGGTCGGGGCCGGGAACGGCGCCTTGTAGCTCGGCTCGAGGCGCGCCAGGAAATCCCCGACGCGGACCGCCGTCCAGCCCTCGGCGGCAAGGGCGGCGGCGAGCACCCGCCGCACATACGGCCAGCGCATCCGCATCAGCTGGGCGCGGGAGAACTCGCCGGTCAACGTGTTGCCGACCAGCACCCCGGTCGTGTCGCGCGGCAGCCCGGCGCCGTCCTCGAAGCCGGCGTCGGCCAGCGTCGCCGCGGCCACCTCGAGCGCCAGCCAATGGGTGAGGTCGGTGACGCGGAAGGTGGCCCCCGCGACGCGGAAGCGCAGGCGATCGAACTCCCAGCCGGCGAGCACCGCCGCCTCCCGCAGGTAGATGCTGTCGGGATCGGCGGCCCACGGTGCCGCCGTTCCCTGCCGGTAGTCGTCGAGCCTCAGGCGCTCGTCGGGAAGGCGGCGGAACGCCTGGCGCCGCGCCAGCACGTTCTCCCACAGCTCGTCCGGCGATCGCGCGTCCGGGAATCGGCATCCCATGCCGACGATCGCGATGCCTTCGTTCATTGGCCGGCCGCGATCCCCGCCACCCGCCGTGCCGCCGGTTGGTGAATTGCCGCCGCCGGCTGGTGGATCGCCGCGGCCGGCTCGTGGATTGCCGGCGGATGCATGGCCGCCGCCGGCCGCTGCCGCGCCGCCGCCAGCCGGCGCCAGGCCGCCGCCCACTGCAGCGCGCCCCGCCCCATCGCCACCACGGTCAGCGCGAAGAAGGGCGTGAACACCACGTGCGCCGCGAGCAGCACGCCGTAGGTCGCCGCCACCGCCGCACCGAAGCCGACCTGGCGCCACGCCGGCACCGGGGTCGTCGCGGGGTCGGTCACCATGTAGAAGGTGAAGAGCAGCAGCGCCACCCCGGTCAGCGGCATCAGCGAGGCGAGCGGCAGGTTGCCGAACAGCCCCCACCGCACCAGCGCCTGCAGCACGAATCCCCCCACCCAACCGGCGATGAGCGGCAGCTTGTGGGTGAAGCGGCCGTTGAGGAAGGAGCCGGCGCAGACCAGCACCGCCGGCAGCACCCAGGAGCCGACCGCGTTCAGCTTCTCGGTGAACATGTACGGCTGGGTGATGCCGACGTAGGAGAAGACGAGCAGGGTGAGAGTGATGCCGAAGTTCGACGGGTTGAGGAAGTGGCGGCTGCCGCCGCCCGCGGCGCCGACCCGCAGGACGTACTTCGAGCCGATGGCGACCGCCGCGGCGAAAGCGATCGGCGCCAGCCGCTCGCCGGTGTAGAGCAGCATCGAGACCGCCAGGCCGGTGATATGGGCCGAGAGCAGGAAGTCGACGACGCCGACGCCGCCGACTCCGAGGTAACGCGGCCGCCGTCCCTGCTGCCAGGCGAGCAGCGTCTCGAGCAGGAGCTCGGCGGCGTAGGCGGTCGCCACGCCCACCAGCGGCGCCGCCCAGCTCTGCTCGAAGCCGAGCACCGTGTGGCCGAGCACGTTGAGCAGCGTGATGGCGAAGGCGAAGCGCCGCAGCGCCGCCAGCCGCAGGTCCTTGGGTGCCGTCATGGGCTAGCTCCCTTCCGCCGTCGCGGCGGCGGCGGGGGCCTCGCCGTGGTCACCGAGCATGATCCGGTGCCAGCCTGGGGTGAGCCACAGCGTGCGGGCGCGCCGCCTGCCGCCGGCGTCGCGCCAGCGCAGGTCGACGCGCATCGGCGTGCCCGCGGCGAGGCGGCCGAGGCCGAAGTGCAGGGTCGGGGCGCGCTTGCCGGAGTGGCCGCTGCCGCCGTCCACCTGCCCCACCAGGCGGCGGCCGTCGGGAAGATGGACGGTGGCGGCGGCGCCCACCGCCGGCCTGCCGAGACGGGCGCCCGGGCCGTCCAGGCCGGTGGTCACCGGCAGCCGTAGATCGAGGCCGAGGAAGGTGCCCACCCCCGGGCTCAGGTTGTGGAAGAGGAAGGAGTCGCCCCACTGGTTGGCGACCACGAAGTCGAGGCGGCCGTCGCCGTCGATGTCGCCGACCGCGATGCCGCGGCTGATCTGGGTGTCGCCGAGGCCGAGCTCGGAGGCGACGTCGAAGTAGCGGCCGGAGGCGGCGCGCACGAAGAAGGGGTCGTGAACGTGCCCCGAGAGGTCGTCGCCGGGGCGGAAGTGCGGCCAGAAGCCGGGCAGGTGCAGCAGGTCGTCGTTGCCCATCGCCAGCTCCTGCAGCTCGGGCCAGCGGTCGATGCGGCCGCGCAGGAAGCCGCTCGCCTGGATCGCCTCCGGCACGCCGTCGTTGTCGAAGTCGGCCAGGCGCGCGTCCCACGACCAGGCGCTGCGCGCCAGGCCCAGCGGCTCGCTGCGGTCCACGTAGGGGGCGATGCCGCGGCGCATCAGCTCGGGGTGGCCGGTGCTCACCCAGACGAAGTGGTTCTCCTCGAGCGCGTAGTCCTGCGCGATGTTGCTGACGTAGATGTCGAGCAGGCCGTCGCCGTTGAGGTCGGCGAAGTCGACGCCCATTCCCTTGAAAGAATCGTGTCCGAGCACCTTCGACTGCGGCGTGGTGAGCGTGCGCCGGCCGTAGATCGGCACGAGATGCGGGTGGCCCGGCGTCGAGCGGTTGTGCAGCAGGCGGTCGTTGCCGAAGTCGTTGGCGAAGTAGATCTCGGGCAGCCCGTCGCCGTCGAGATCGGCGGCCCCCGCCGCCAGCGTCCAGGAGTGATCGGTCTGCGGATCGAAGGCGCCGGGCACGTCGACGAACTCGGCCGTCGGATGCGCCCCGGCGGTCGCCCGCCGCCAGAGCAGCAGGTGGTGGCGGCCGCCGTTCGGCGCGTGCGACATGCTCTTCTGCATCTCGACGCCGGCCGCGGCATGGGCGTCGAGCAGGTGAGACCCCTCCTGGAAGTAGTTGCCGACGATCAGGTCGAGATGGCCGTCGCCGTCGACGTCGGCGCTGGTCAGGGCGTTGGTGTACCAGGGCTCGGGGCCGCCCGGGAGCAGCTCGACCGGCACGAAAGCGGCGGCGGAGAGGGTGGGCACGTCGGCGCGCCGCAGGAACAGGACCGGCGAGCGGCCCCAGTAGTAGACCAGCAGGTCGGCCAGGCCGTCCTCGTTGAAGTCGCCCGGCAGGCAGCCCATCGGCGCCATGGTCGCGGCGTCGTAGGGCAGCGGCTCCGGATCGAGGGTGAACAGCGGGAAGCGGTCGCCGGTCCCCGGCGCCGGCGCCACCATCACGCGGTCGACGCGCGGATCGACCCAGCAGAGGTCGTTGGCCAGCCCGTCGCCGTCGAGGTCGTGCAGCGCCACGGCGGCGCCGACGCTCGAGATCCACCCCTGGATGTTGGCGACGCTGGGATTGACCTGGCGGAAGGCATGGCCCGCGCCGCCCGCGCCGCCCGCGCCGGCCAGCGCCGCGGGCAGGCGCGGCAGGGCGGTGCGCTGGAAGGCGAAGCGCGCGGCGAGCGCCGTCCGCTCGGCGGGAGTGAGCGCCGGCATCCGCGCGAAGCCGTAGAGGACCAGGATCAGGGCGAGGGCGGCCAGGCGCGCCACGTGGCGGCGCCAGAAGCCTTGCAGTCGAGTCATGGAGTCGCTCCCTCGGAGGCGAAGCACTGCTGGATGCGCTGCCGCCAGAGCTCGAACAGCGGCACGTCGTCATCGCCGGCGCCGAGTGCTGCCGCCCCGTCCGCAGCGTCGCCTGGCGCCGAAGCCGGGGTGTCGAGCAGGCCGGGCACCGTCTGCCAGTCGGCGCCGCCGGGCAGCGAGCGGTCGGTCACCGCGGCCGTCTCCTCGACGGTCATGCCGCACACCGCCGCGCACGCCAGCGCGGTGCCGGCGGTCGGGTTGCCGGCCCACAGCCGCGCCTTGGCGGCGAAGGCGACGCCCTGGGCGAGCGCCGGCCGCGCGGGTCCCGCCGCCAGGCAGAGGGCGGCGAGCGTGCCGCGGTCGACGCCGCCGGCATAGGCGCAGGCCAGCCCGACGCCGGACCACAGGTGGGGCCGGCGGGCGGCCGGAAAGGCGCGGACGTCGGCCGCGATGCGGCCGGGATCGGCGCCCTCGACGAACCACAGGCTGCGTCCGACCCCCTGGTCGAAGGCGCGCCGAGCGTAGCCCGCGAGCCGGCGCGGCACCTGCTGGCGGACCACCGCCCGCGGCCAGTGGAAGAACCCCTGGTGGAAGCCGTAGCCGTCGAGCGCCAGCCAGCGGAAGACTGGGTCGAGGCCGCCGAGCAGCCGGTCGACCGGGATCGGCAGGCGCGCCAGCGCCCAGCCGGCGCCGACGTGCACGATGTAGACGTGGCTCCGGCCGGGCCCCGCCAGGAAGCGCCGCAGGCGGCCGCGTCCCCAGGGAACCAGGAAGTCGAGCAGCGCCAGCGCCATCCCCGCTCCCTCGTAGGCGAAGCCGCGGTCGTCGCGCGCCACCTCGGCCTCGAGCCGCGCGCCCAGCGCCTCGGCGCCGTCGGTCTCGAGCGCCCGCAGGTAGCCGTGCACGAAGCAGCGGCCCACCTCCTCGAGGCGCTCGCGCACCGCGTCGGAATCGCAGCGGAAGCCGCGCCGGGCGAAGGACGTCTCCGCCGGCGCGATGCCCAGCACCCGCCTGGCAATCTTCCTCATGGTGTCTGCGTCACCGGACCGGACGATGGGTGGGCTGGCGAGCACGCCCGCACGCTCGCACCCCCTCCGAGAAGGGCACCGGTCTCAATGTCAGTAGTGCCTTGACCGGCTATTCAAGCGACTGCGCGCGGATCGAGACGAGGCCGCGAACCCGGCGAGACGCGGAAGTCCTGCGACGTGGCGAGGGATCGGACCGCGCGTCAGCGGGCCGGGGCGGCGCCCGGCGGCGGCTCGCAGGGGCAGTACAGGTCGCGGCGCCGCTCGAGGTCCGCGACGACCGCGCGCTTGAAGCCGGCGGCCCCGGCCTGGGCGAGCAGCGCGGCGCGGTAGGAGGCGATGTCCACCAGCTCGAGGCGCATGCGGATGGTCTTCCACAGCCGCGGGAAGCGCTCGCCCGGGGCCTGGACGTGGTGGAGCCCGCCGCTGTAGGCGAGCAGCATGCGGCCGGCGCCGAGCGACTCGATGAGGTCGGCGATGCCGCCGCGCACGGTCATCGGCTGGCCGCTCGAGTCGAGGCCGGTGGCCCGCTTCATGCGCCCCTCGGGCAGCAGCGCCACCATGGCGTCCGGATCGACGTGGGACAGCACCTCGTCCCAGCTCTCGTCGCGCTCGCGGGTGATCGAGATGACGCGGGCGGCGATGAGCTTGTAGAACTGGCCGACGAGGGGCCGGACCGCGGTCTTGCGCGCGATGGGCAGCACGCCGTGGCGGGCGATCCGCCACAAGAACGACAGCGGCACCCCGCCGGTGAACAGCGGCTCGTAGAGGCTGGTGTGGTTGAGCACCGCCAGCAGGCGGATGTGGCGCCAGCGGTCCGGCGGCGGGTCGCCGATCCAGCGCATGTCGACGCGGTAGAACAGCCGCGCGAGCGCCTTCACCAGCACCAGCAGCAGGAAGACGAGATACGAGCGCACGGCGGCCGCCGGTCTCCCACTAACGCGACGGCAGGCCGGCCGTGGCGAGGCCCCGCGCACGGCGGATGTCGCGCACGATCTTCAGGTGATGATGGTGGTGGACGGTCACGAAGCGCAGCCACTGGCGGCCGCCGAGCCCGCCGAAGAGCGGGTGCCGCGAGCGGCTGCCGCTGGCTTCCAGCTCTCCCAGCCGCGGCTCGAGCTGCCGCATCCCGCGCTCGATCTCCGCGATCCCCACGATCCCCACGACGCCGGCGCCGGCCGCCGCCGCCGGCGCGGCTCCTGGCTGGAAGGGGGGCAGCGTGCGCGCCCGGCCGCGCGGTATGAAGCCGATCCCGAGCACCGCGCGGCCCAGGAGGTTGATCCCCGGCTGCGCCGGCTGGGCCGGCTGGGCCAACTGCGCCGGCTGGGCCGCCTGCGCCGACCGCCCGTGGGGGTCGTCGAGGATGCGCAGCACGCTCTTCAGCACGGCGCGGTCGACCAGCACCAGGTGCTCGAGCTGCTCGGCGACGCTCCAGCCCGAGACCGCCGGCACCCGCGCCGCGAGCTCCGCCTCGGGTCCGCGCGCCAGCTCCGCCATGAGCGCCAGCTGGCGCAGGATCTGCGCATGGACGCGCCGCAGGCCGGCGGAGGCCGGCCGCGGGCCCCTCCCTGAGACAGCGGAGGCGGCGGAGGCAGCGGTCATCTTCACCCCTCTGTCGCGTCTGTCGCGATCACGTCTCGGTCAGGCTCCGCATCCTACAACGGAAGCCGGCCGCGCGCGTGGCCGAGAGTAGTGGGTCGGTGGTGGTAAAATGCCCTGCCCCGAGCCCGACGCACGAGACGCAGGAGCCGATCCCGAACACCGCCATGGCAGCGCCGCCGACCCGATCCGCTCGTTCTCCGCTGGCCGCCCCTCCGGCGGCCCCTGGCCTCCCGGCGCCCCCCGCGCTCTCGGCGGCGGCGGCGATCTCCGCGGCCCCCGCGGCGGCGGCGACGGTCTCCGCGGCGCCGGCGGTTCCCGGAGCCGGGCCGGTTCCCGGAGCGCGGGCGCTGCCGGCGCTGCCGGCGCTGCCGGCGGTCACTGCGATCGTCACCACCTACAACGAGGAGCAGAACATCGGCAGCTGCATCGAGTCGCTCGAATGGTGCGACGAGATCCTGGTGGTCGATTCGTTCTCGACCGACCGCACGGCGGCGATCGCTCGCGGCTATCCGAAGGTGCGCTTCGTGCAGCGCACCTACTACGGCTCGGCGTCGCAGAAGAACTGGGCGATGGACCAGGTCCAGAACGACTGGATCTTGATCTTCGACGCCGACGAGCGCTGCACGCCGGCCCTGCAGCGCGAGATCGTCGGCCTGCTCGCCGCCGACCCCCGCCACGACGCCTACACCATCAAGCGCCGGGTCCACTTCCTCGACCGGGTGATCCGCTTCTCCGGCTGGCAGCACGACCGCGTGGTGCGCCTGGTGCGGCGCGGCTGCGCCCGCTATCCGAATCGGCGGGTCCATGCCGACATGATCACCCGCGGCCCGGCGCCGATCCTGCGCAATCCCATGGAGCACTACATGACCGATACGCTGGACGAGTACATCCGGCGGATCGAGAAGTACAGCTTCTGGGGCGCCTCGCAGCACTGGAAGGAAGGCAAGCGGGCGGGCTTCCTCGAGATCTTCGGCCGCAGCGTCTGGCGCTTCCTCCGCACCTATCTCTTCCAGCTCGGCATCCTCGACGGCATGCACGGCCTGGTGTTCTGCATGCTGCAGTCCTTCGGCACCTACCGCAAATGGTCCCTGCTCTGGGGCTGGCACGCCAACGCCGCCCGCGGCCGCCTGCCGACGCTGCCGATCTTCGACGAGGACGAGACCATCTGGCGCGGTCTCGAGGACCGCCCGCCGCAGCGCTACCAGGCGCGGGGTCCCGCCGCCGCGCCGGCCGCCGCCCGCCCCGGCTCGATCGGTCCTGGCGCGATCGGCAAGGACCTCTAGCCCGGTGGCCCGCCGGCGGCACGCGAGGAGTAGCGCCGCCGGATGAGCTGGCTCGCTCGCGACCTGCGGGTCGGCTTCCGGGCGCTGCGCACGCGTCCCGGTCTCACCGCGGCCTCCCTGGTCGCCCTCGGCCTCGGCATCGGTCTCACCACCGCCACCTTCAGCATCGTCGACGGGCTCCTGCTGCGCGGCCTGCCGTTCCCCGAGAGCGAGCGTCTCATGTTGCTCGGCTCGGAGAACCCCGCCCGCGGGCAACACGCCGCACCCGTGGACCTCCACGACTTCGCCGACTGGGCACGCCGCCAGCGCTCGTTCGAGGCGCTGGCCGCCTTCGACATCGGCACCGCCACGCTGACCACCCGCGGCGGCGCCGAGCGCCTCGACGCCAGCGCCATCAGCGCCGCGACGCTGCGCCTGCTGCGGGTCGAGCCGGCCATGGGCCGCGCTTTCGAGCCTCGCGACGAGGCGCCGGGAGCCGCGCCCGTGGCGCTCCTGGGCTGGCGCACCTGGAAAGACCGCTGCGGCGGCGATCCGCGCATCGTCGGCCGGGGAGTGCGCCTGAACGGCAGCTCCGCGACGGTGGTCGGAGTCATGCCTCGAGGCTTCCGGTTCCCGTGGGCGCAGGAGGTGTGGACGCCGCTGACCGCGCTGACCGCGCTGACCGCCGATGCCGGGGCGGCCGCGCGCGGCGAGGGCGAGCCGGTGGTGGTCCTCGGGCGGCTGCGGCGCGGCGTCACGCTGCGGCAGGCGCGGACCGAGATGGAGTCGATCGCCCGGGCGCTGGCGCTCGAGTACCCGCGCACCAATGCCGGGCTCGGCGTCGTGGTCAAGCCCTACGTCGAGTTCGTCATGGGGGACCCGGTCGAGATGGCGTTGGTCACCATGCTGGGGGCGGTCCTGGCAGTGCTGCTGATCGCCTGCATCAACGTCGCGAGCCTGGGAATGGCGCGCGCCGCCCAGCGGAGCCGCGAGCTCGCCGTCCGCACGGCGCTGGGTGCCGGCCGGGCGCGGATCGCGGCGCAGATGCTGGTCGAGAGCCTGCTGCTCGCCGGCGCCGGGGCGGCCCTCGGCCTGGGTCTCGCCCGGCTGGGGATCGGCCTCTTCGACGGCGCCCTGGCGGGCCAGAGCCCGCCCTTCTGGGACCAGGTCCGGCTCGATCCGGCCTCGTTGCTGTTCGCGCTCGCCGCCACCCTGACGGCCGGCCTGCTCTCGGGGCTGGCGCCGGCGCTGCACGCAGCGCGGACGGATCTCCGCCAGGCGCTGGCGGACGAGGGGCGTGGCGCGACCAGCCTGCGCCTCGGTTGGTTCAACCGCGGCGTGGTGGTGGCCGAGCTGGCCCTCTCCTGCACCCTGCTGGTGGGGGCGGGGTTGATGATCAAGAGCGTGCTCATGGCGCAGGGCCAGCCGCTCGGTTTCGCCACCCGCGGCATGCTCACCTTCCGGGTCGCGGTCTTCCCCGAGAGGGTGCCGCGGCTGGCCGACCGCGCCGCTTTCTACGGCCGGCTGCGCGAACGCCTCGCCGCCGTCCCCGGCGTCCAGGCGGCTGCGGGCGCCGAGACCCTGCCCGGCAACCACAGCGGCTCGACGCCCTACGAGGTGGAGGGGCACGCCTACGGCGGCGCGGCCGACCGGCCGCTGGCGCACGCGGTGGCGGTCACTCCCGGCCTGTTCGCGGCCTGCCGCGCGCCGCTGCTGGCCGGGCGCGACTTCGGCCCCACGGACACCGCCGCCGCGCCGCCGGTGGCGATCGTCAACCGGAGCCTGGCGCGCCGGGCGTGGCCCGGGCAGGACCCGCTGGGCAAGCGCCTGCGCCTGCCGCCGGGAGCGGCCGTGGGCGCCCAGCGGGCTGGTGCGCAGCCGCGCCTCCGGCGTCTTGTCGTAGTTGAGGTCCCACCAGGCGCGGTTCAGGCCGGCCTTGGCCGGACCCTTGAACGTCCGCACCACCTTGCCCGCGGCGTCCTCGATCTTGATCTCGATCTCGTCCTTCTGCTCGCCGGTCGCCTTGTCCTTCTCGCCCTTGACGGCGGCAGCCAGCCAGTACTGGATGGGCACGCCGTCCGGCGGGTTGAAGCCGGCCACCGGGTCGTAGAAGTGCGCGAACGGCGCCTCGACGCTGCGCCAGCGATAGGTCGCCCGCGGCGGGAGCAGCTCGGGCTGCGCGGGCCGCGCCGGGGCATTGCCGTCGTAGCGCCGCAGCGCCGTCACGTCGTCGAGGATCCAGAAGCCGCGGCCGTAGGTGGCCAGCACCAGGTCGCCGAAGCGCTCCTGCACGGCGATGCTGTAGACCGGTGCGTGGGGCAGGCCGCCCGCCAGCGGCTGCCAGTGGCCGCCGTCGTCGAACGAGACGTAGAGGCCGTTCTCGGTGCCCAGGTAGAGGAGGCCGCGCCGCGCCGGGTCCTCGCGCAGGGCGTGGACGTAGGAGAGCGGGCTGCGCGGGATGCCGTTGACGATCGACGTCCAGGTGCGGCCGTAATCCCTGGTCTTGAACACGAAAGGATCGCGGTTGTCGACCTGGTGCAGGTCGACGGTGACGTAGGCGGCGCCCGCCTCGTAGCGCGACGGCTCGATGGCGCTCACCGTCCCCCAGGGCGGCAGCCCGGGGAGGTGCGCGGTCACGTTGGTCCAGGTCTTGCCGCCGTCCTGGGTGAGCTGCAGCTGGCCGTCGTTGGTCCCGGCCCAGAGGAGCCCCGGCTTCAGCCGCGACTCGGCGATGGCGAAGACGACGCCGGCGTATTCCACGCCGATGTTGTCGGGGGTGAGGCCGCCCGAGATTTGCTGGCGCGCCTTGTCGTTCAGGGTGAGGTCGGGGCTGATCACCTGCCAGGTGGCGCCGCCGTCGGTGGTCTGGTGGACGTACTGGCTGCCGACGTAGAGCCGGTTGTGGTCGTGCGGGGAGATGGTCAGCGGGAACGTCCAGAGGAAGCGGTACTTCAGGTCGGCGGCCGGCCAGCCGGTCGTCCCCCGGGGCCAGACCTCGACGCTGCGCGCGGTGTTGGTGCGCACGTCGTAGCGGGTGACGATGCCGCCGCCGCTGCCGGTGCCGGACGCGCTGGACCAGACGACGTCCGGGTCCTGCGGATCGGGCGTCGCCCAGCCGCTCTCGCCGCCGCCGACGCTGGACCACATGCCGCGCGTGATGAACGGCTGGTCGTCCCGCACGCCCAGCAAGTCATTGCTCGGGCCGCGGGTAGACGGCCCGTCCTGGCGGTTGCCGTACACCCAGTACGGGACCCGGTCGTCCACCGTCACGTGGTAGATCTGCGCGATCGGCAGCTGCACGTACATCCAGCTGCGCCCGCGGTTGATGCTGATCGACACGCCGCCGTCGTGGCCGACGACGAGCCGGTTGCCGTTGAGCGGGTCGATCCAGATGTCGTGATGGTCGCCGCCCGGCACCTCGGCGTCCGGCGGGTCGATGATCGTCTTGCCGCCGTCGCGGGTCTTGGCCCAGGACGCGGTGAGGAAGTAGGCCTCGTCCGGATCGTCCGGCTCGACCGCCATGCGGTTGTAGTAGTGGGTGCGTCCGGCCACCTGGCGGTCGGCGGTCATCAGCGCCCAGTGCTCGCCGGCGTCGTCGGACCGCCAGAGCCGCCCGGTCGGCGTGTCCTTCCCCTTCCATGGCACGCCGTCGCCGACCTCGAGGAGCGCATAGACGCGAGCGGAGTTGGCCCGCGTCATCGCCAGCCCGACCTTGCCCCATGGCTTCGGGGGCAGCCCGTCGCCCTCGACCTGCTTCCAGGTGAGGCCGCCGTCGGCCGAGCGGTAGAGGCCGCCGCCCGGCCCGCCGCTCTCGCGGCCCCAGGTGTGGATCTCGAGCTGCCAGGTGCCGGCGAAGACGACGCGCGGGTTGTTCGGATCCATCGCGAGGTCGGAGCAGCCGGTCTTCTCGTCCACGAAGAGCGTCTTCGTCCAGCTCTTGCCGCCGTCGGCGGTGCGGAAGACGCCGCGCTCGGGCTGCGGCCCGTAGGCGGTGCCGAGCGCGCAGGCCAGGGCGACGTCGGGATCGCGCGGGTCGACGACGATGCGCGCGATGCGGCCCGTCTTCTCCAGGCCGGCGCGCGCCCAGGTGCGCCCGGCGTCGGTGGAGCGGAACATCCCCCATCCGACCGAGATGTTGCTGCGGATGAAGGCCTCGCCGGTCCCCGCCCAGACGACGTTGGGATCGGACGGCGCCACGGCCAGGGCGCCGATGGAGGAGACCGGCTGGTCGTCGAAGATGGGCTTCCAGTGGACGCCGGCGTCGATGGTCTTCCAGATCCCGCCGGAGGCCGCGCCCGCGTAGTAGACGTCCGGATCGCCGGCGACCCCCGCCACGGCCGAGACCCGGTTCCCTTCCGGCCCGATGTAGCGGAACTTCAGGGCGGCGAAGGGGCCGGACGCGGCGGCCGTGGAGGCGCCGGGCTCCGGCGCCGGCTTCTCCGCGGCGACGAGCATCGGGCAGGCGAGCAACGCGAGCGCCAGGGTCCACAACCTCACACGGTTCGTCACCTTCATCACCTTCCTCCCCTTCATCGCCTTCCTCGCCTTCATGATGGCCTCCTGCCGCCACGCCGGCGCGGATCGTCTCGGCTCTGCGCGCCCCAGGCGTGGGTCAGGGGCGCGAGGAGCCCACGGGCTCTTGCGCATGCTTCCCGCCGCCGCCGGCGGCGCGAGGGTGTCGCGGGGCCCGGACGGTCCCGGGGCAAGGCAGAGCCATGGGCCATGGGTGGCCTCGGAGTCTATACGTCTCCGGCGTGCAGAAGTTGGAGCGCCCCACCTCTGGGCGCTGGGTCATTTTGAATTCAGGTAGTGGCTCAATTTGACGGCGTTAGCGACAGCCCTGATTCAAGGAATTGGATCTGGGCCTTGACCCTGTGAGTGGGCTAGTGTATGGCCTATGGGGGAGCGGCAGACGAGGCTTCGCGCTCTCTACTGCGAGGCTCTACGCGAGTGTGGCGTCCTGGTGCTCGTATTTGCGTCGCTTGACGGCGCGTTTCAGGTTGTGACCGTTTCATGGTGGGCAGTGCTCTTATGGGCGGGTTGCGGGGTGGTCTTACTGGTGCTTGGAATACACTTGGATCCTGAGGGGCTACTATGAACATCTTCCAGACATTCTTTCCCCTCGGCTTGCTGTTAGTGGTCGCCCTGTGCGGCGGCTGGCTCATTCCCCATTACCGGGAAGAGAGGGCCAGGCGCCGCCGGAGAAAACTCTTAGGCCCCCCCGGCGCCTACCGGGATGCTTATGCCGACATTGAAGTCGTAATCGCCAGCCACCGGGAGAGCCTAGAAGCTGCGATGGATGCCGCGACAAAGGCAATGAGGGCGGCCTACAGCGCCAAGAAGGAAATCCGGACGGCCAACCGGGAGCTTGAGGATCTAGCCGAGCGGGAGCAGCAGCAGCACCGGCAAGCATCGTAGGTGGCTCGCCCCATCGGCGTCCTGGTGTTGCCATGGCGGGGCGGACACCGTCGGTGCCGCCCCGCCGTGGGCCTGGGCGCAGGAGGCGCTCGGGCGGTTGGAGCTAGCAGTAGCGGGTGGTGCAGGTGTTGCGGGTGTTGCAGCCGTTGCAGGAGGTGAGACAGGCGCTGTAGGGGCAGATGGTCCCGTTCGTGGCCACCCCGCCCACCACCTGCTCGAGGTCTGCCTTGTCGAGCTGGCGCAACGTCTCGCTGTTGAGGCGCAGCTTCTTCACCTTGGCACTCGTCCGCATCGCATTCTCCTCCTTCGTGCAGGTTGTCCAGCCGGGGGACCCGGGACGCTCCCGGGTGTAAAGCGCGAGGTTACCAGGTTTTCTTCAGCTTTTCAGCTCATCAGAGAATATAGGGATAGGGTCTATCCCTTTCACTCTCACTCCCTTTGGGGTCGATCGCCGCCGATCGCCGCCGATCGCCGGGGCGCGCCGTCATCCGCTACGATTAGGCATGCCGCCGCCGTCACCGGCTGACGCCATCCTCGACTACCTGCGCCGGCAGGAGGGCGAGATGGCCGGCCTGCTCGCCGACCTGGCGCGCCTCGAGTCGCCGTCGGTGGTGCCGGCGTCCCAGGGGCCGGTGCTCGACCGGCTTGCCGGCGAGCTGCGAGAGCTCGGCATGCGGGTGCGGCGGCTGCGCGGCAAGTCCAGCGGCGGCCATCTCTTCGCCGCGCCGCCGCGGCGGCCGGCCGGCCCGGCTGTTCGTGCGGGCCACCGTGCTGCGGCGGGACCGCGCCCGCCCGCGCAGCTGCTGCTCGGACACTGCGACACCGTCTGGCCGCTCGGCATGCTCGCCACCATGCCGGTCGAGACGCGCGATGGGCGGCTCTACGGTCCGGGCGTCTACGACATGAAGGGCGGCCTGGTGCAGGCGCTGTTCGCGCTCCGCGCCCTGCGCGAGCTGCGGCTCGAGCCTCCCGCCGTGCCGCTGCTGTTCGTCAACTCCGACGAGGAGATTGGCAGCGGCGAGTCGACGCGCTGGGTGCGCCTGCTAGCCCGCGGCGTGCGCAGGGTGTTCGTGCTGGAGCCGTCGCTCGGGGCGGAGGGCAGGCTGAAGACCGGCCGCAAGGGAGTGGGCCAGTTCGTCGTCACGGTGCGCGGCCGCGCGGCACATGCCGGCCTCGAGCCGGAGCGCGGGGCGAGCGCGGTGCTCGAGCTCTCGCACGTCATCCAGCGCCTCCACGCCCTGGCCGATCCGGCGCGGGGCATCGCCGTCAACGTCGGAGTCGTGTCGGGCGGCCTGCGCGGCAACGTCGTGCCGCCCGAGGCGAGGGCGGAGGTGGACGTGCGGGTGCTCTGGGAGGACGACGTGCCGGCGCTCGAGGCGGCCATCCGGGGCCTGGCGCCGACCCTTCCCGGCACCCGCCTCGAGGTGACCGGCGCCATCGACCGGCCGCCGCTCATCGCGACCCCCGCCAACCTCGCCCTCTGGCGCACGGCCGCGGCAGCCGCTCGCCGGCTCGGCCTGCCGCTCGGCCACGGCACCGCCGGCGGCGCCTCCGACGGCAACACCACCAGCCGCATCACCGCCACCCTCGACGGCCTGGGGGCGGTCGGCGGCGGCGCCCATTCCGTCGACGAGCACGTCGAGCTCGCCCGCATGCCCGAGCGCGCCGCGTTGCTCGCCCTGCTGCTGCTGGCCCCGCTGGAGGAGGCGGCGGAGGAGGCGGCGGCGGAGGAGGAGGAGACGGCGAAGGAGACCGAGACGGCGGCGCCGGAGCTGGAGGATGAAGCGCGGAGGCCGGGCGCCGGGACGCGGAGCGCGGGTGCGGGAGGGAGCGGCGCGTGACGGCATGGCAAGGGCGCTGCCGGGGGGCTTGGGCGGCGACGCTGGCGGCGGCTCTGGCATCGGCGGCTCCGGCATCGGCGCTTGCTGCACCCCCTACTGCTCCGCCTGCCGCTGCGTCCGCTGGTCCTGCTGCCGCTTCGCCTGCCGCTTCGCCTGCCGCTTCGCCTGCCGGTCCGCCCGCTGTAACAGCCCCACCCGGCGCCGCCCAGGGCGCCGGCGCCCCCCAGGCTGCTCCGGTCGCCCAGGCGCCCCAGGGCGCCGGCGGCGACCGCGATGCCCGCCGCACTCGGACCGCTCGCACGGCCCGCGGCACCCACGCCTCCGGTCCGCCGCTGTCGGCCGCCGAGGTCAAGGCCGCCCAGAGCCGTCTCGTCGAGCTCGGCTACTGGGCGGGCGCCGCTTCCGGTCCCTGGGACGCCACCTGGCGCCATGCGCTCATCGCCTTCCAGAAGGTCGAGTGGCGCAAGCCGACCGGCGTGCTGACCCGGGCCGAGTGGGACGCGATGCTGCGCACCAACCCGCCGGCGCCGCGCGAGACCGGCCCCGCCCGCATCGAGGTGGACCTGGCGCGCCAGGTCCTCTTCATGGTCGACGACGCCGGCGTCGTCTCCCACATCCTGCCCATCTCGACCGGCTCGGGCCGGCCCTTCCGCGCGCCGGGCTGGCAGGGCGTCGCCGAGACCCCTTGCGGCCACTTCACCGTCTTCTCCCGCGGCTGGGGCTGGCACCATAGCCAGCTCGGCGAGATGTACAACCCGCTCTACATCGTCGGCGGCATCGCCATCCACGGCAGCCTCGACGTCCCCCCGAAGCCGGTGAGCCACGGCTGCATCCGCATCCCCATGTACGCCGCCCGCCGCCTGCCGAAGCTGGTCCCGAAGGAGATGCCGGTCGTCGTCTACGGCTGCAAGGACGAGGCCCCGCCCGCCGCGGTCCCCGCCAAGCGCTGAGCTCCTCGGCCATGGGAGTACCATGAGCGCGATGGACGAGTGTTGGGAAGTGCTTGCCGCCGCCGGCGTGCCGGAAGGGCCGATCCGTCCGGCGCCGAGGAGGTTGGTCGATCCCAGCCGGCTGCGGGCGGCGGTCGCGGTCGTCGCGGCCCAGGCTGGGGAAATCGATCCATGGCACATCGAGCCTCTTCTCGCCTGGCTGCGGGGCTTCAAGCATCACTGGCCAGGACCCTTCGCCGCGATCCTCGGGCCGGCCGGAGAAGAGTGCCTCGCACGGCTGGCGGTGCTGCCGGTGGATTCAAACCGTTATCTCAAGTTGCGCCGGATCGCGATCGAGAATCTAGCTCCGATCCTGTAAGGCCTCATTTGAGCCTCCGGCCAAGGCCGAGCTACCGCTGCAGGGACGAAGGCCCTTCCGCGCTCCGGCCACCGTCACCGCCATCGTCAGGGTGTTGCAGCCCTCTCCGATGCTGAGTCGGCCGGCTTCGCTGCGCCGGGGAAGCGCGTCCGGATGTATTCGTTGGCGCTCTCGACCGAGAGCTTCACCGTCCCCGGCCCGCTCCTGACGAAGAAGTCGCCGCCTGCGCTGGCGGCCGTCGCCTTCCAGGCGAGGAATACCGGCTCGGGGCTGCGCTGGCAGCTCACCACGCACACGGTCTTGCCTTGGACGATCTGCGTCTTGGGATCGATGCAGGTGCTTGCCCGATCGCCGAGGGCGTTGCGCACCACCTGGGCCAGGTGGCGCATGAACTTGTCGTCATTCTCGAGTTGGTCGCGTTCGATGCCGACGATGGAGCCGTCATCGGCGACGCCGATCAGCAGGTCGCCGCCCTCGGTGTTCAGGAAGGCGGCGATGGTCTTGAGCACCGCGTGGGTCACCACCTTGTCGTCCTGGCGGTCCTCCCTGAGGTTCCAGCGTAGCGTGGCCTTGAACTCGAGCGTCTTCGACTCGCCGCGCTTGATCAGCTCCTCGGCCTGGCGGTGGGCGCGCAGGTACTGGTCGAAGAGGAAGTTCTTGATCGCCTCCCCGAATGCCCGGTCGTCGGTGATGCGCTTGTAGAGCTCGAAGTTCGAGTCGACGATGTCCTGGATCACGTGCTCGACCTTATGGTCGAAAGTGAGCCGCACGTTCTCCCGCGTATTCGCGCGCGCGCTGGCGTCGAGGCCGGGATCGGCGTCGAGCCGTTCCATCATCTGGCCGAGGGTCACGCGGTGCTCGGGTCCGAGGTTGAGGCCGAAGCGCTCGTTCAGCGCGGCGATGATGCGCGAGAGGGCCTCCATCTCCTCCTGGACCGTGTCATGGCCGGCCTTCGTGCTCGCGGGATCGAGCACGCCGACCTTGCGGTCCAGGACGAGCTTACCGCTTCCCGTCTGCTGGATGCGATAGGACTCCATGTCGATGTTCTGCTGCACTTCCAGGGGCAGCTCGAGTGGGTCCGCGGACACCAGCCGGCGGAGATGGCGAGCGAAGACGTGAAGCTTCTCGAGGTCGGCGTCGGCGAACGTCAGCACCTGGGAGAGGAAAGCGTAGAGACGCACGTAGTCGGTGAGCAACCCGCGGATGTCTCGCTGCTCCTGCTCGGAGATCTCGCGGAAGCGCTCGACCACCGGCGCCAGGACCGAGTAGAGCCGGTCCTGCGTCGCCTTGGCGTCGAAGTACACGCCGGCAAGACGATCCACGTCGGCCTGGGTGTAGACCGGGAACCCGGCCAGGCGGCTCTGGATCTCGTAGAGCAGGTTCGGGTCGGTCGCTTCGGATAGCAGCGTCGTCTCGTAGTAGGGCTCGAACCCCGCCTTGATCTCGCTGGCGTCGTTGGCGAAGTCGAGCACCATCGTGCCCAGCTTCCCGGGGTAGGTGCGGTTCAGGCGTGACAGGGTCTGCACCGCGTTCACGCCGCCGAGCTTCTTGTCGACGTACATGGTGTGGAGAAGCGGCTGATCGAAACCGGTCTGGAACTTGTTGGCCACGATCAGGAAGCGGCGCTCGGGCCGCTCGAAAGCGTTAGCAGTCTGTGTCTCCGCGATGCCATTCATGCCAGCCTCGGTATAGGAGCGCCCGGCTTCGTCGTCCTTGACCGTCCCCGAGAAGGCGACGAGCGCCTGCCACGGCAGCCCGCGCTCCGCGAGGCAGTTGTCGACTGCCAGCTTGTAGCGCACCGCGTGCAGGCGCGAGCGCGTCACGATCATCGCCTTGGCCATACCTCCGATCTGCCCCTGGACCTGGGCCTCGAAGTGCTCCACCATGATCCGCACCTTCTCGCCGATCGCGTGCGGGTGCAGCTCCACGAACGACTTGAGCAGGTGCTCGGCCTTCTTCCGGTCGTAGCGAGGGTCGTCCTCGATCTTCTTCAACAGGCGCCAGTAGGCGGTGTAGGTGGTGTAGCTCGCGAGCACGTCGAGGATGAAGCGCTCCTCGATCGCCTGGCGCATGCTGTACAGGTGGAAGGGCTCGAATGTGCCATCGGCGCGCCGCGTGCCGAAGAGCTCGAGCGTCTTGCGCTTGGGGGTGGCGGTGAAGGCGAACGTCGAGAGGTTGGGCAGGCGCCCGCGCCTCTCCATCTCGGCAAGCACCGTGCTCTCCAGCTCTTCCTCGGGGGTCTTCGCTCCCGCCTCCTCGCGCTCGGCCTCTTCGAGCGAGCGGACGGCGAGCACGGACTTGAGGCTCTTCGTGCTCTCTCCCGATTGCGAGGAATGCGCCTCGTCCACGATCACGGCGAAGCGCTTGCCCGGCAGCTCGCCAATCTCTGTGGCGATCACCGGGAACTTCTGCAGCGTGGTGACGATGATCGTCTTGCCCGCTTCGAGCGCCTCCTTCAGGTGCCGCGAGGTGGTGTCGATGTTCTCCACCACGCCGAGCGTCTGCTCGAACTGGCGCATGGTGTTCTGGAGCTGGCGGTCGAGGATCCGCCGGTCGGTGACGACCACGATCGAGTCGAACACCCGCCGGTCCGCGACGTCGTGGAGCGTTGCCAGCTGATGGGCCAGCCAGGCGATGGTGAAGCTCTTGCCGCTCCCTGCCGAGTGCTGGATCAGGTAGCGCTGCCCTGTGCCCTCCCTGCGGGCGTGTGCGATGAGCTTGCGAACGGCGTCGAGCTGCTGGTAGCGGGGGAAGATCAGGAAGCGCCTGCCGGTCTTGCGGCCCCTCTCGTCCTCTTCCTCCACCTCGTGGATGAACTGGCGCACGAGGTCGAGCACGCTGTCGCGGGTCCAGGTTTCCTCCCAGAGGTACTCGGTGGAATAGCCTCCTCGGGTGGGTGATACCGGCGGGTTGCCGGCGCCGCCGTACTTCCCCTGGTTGAAGGGCAAGAAGCGGGTCTTCGCCCCATCGAGCCGGGTCGTGACAAAGACCAGGTCCGGATCCACGGCGAAATGCGCGAGGCAGCGGCCCGGGGCCAGCAGAGGCTCACGCGGGTCGCGGTCGGTCATGTACTGCCGTTTCGCGTCCTCGACGTTCTGTCCGCTCAGCGGGTTCTTCAGCTCGGCGGTGAAGAGCGGAATGCCGTTGAGGAAGAGCCCGAGGTCGACGCAGTTCTCGTTCCTCGAGCTGTACCGGAGTTGGCGCGCGACGGCGAAGATGTTCGCCGCGTGCAGGCGCCGTGTCTCCTCGTTGAGCCCGCTAGCCGGGCGGAAGTAAGCCAGCCGGAACTTGCACCCCGAATCCTTGATCCCGGACCGCAGCACATCAAGCACGCCCCGCCGCTCGATCTCGGCGGCGAGCCGCTTGAGGAACTGCTCCTTGACCGCCGGTCCATGGTGCTGCGAGAGCTTCTGCCACTCCCGCGCCTGGGTGGCGAGCACGAAGTCAAGGACGTCGCGCGGCAGGAGACAGAGCATCCGGTCGTAGTCCGCGTGCCGCCGCTTGAGATAGCCGCCCGGAGGGGTCTCGCCGTAGGGCGGCGGCCCCTCGGTGACGTCGATCACCTCGCCCGGGCAGGCGTCGGGGCCATGCCGAAGCAGGGCGCACTCGATGGCGTCCTCGAAGCTGCGCTCGGAGATCTCGAGGCTCATGCGACCTCCTCACGCACGTCGATCTTGCCGGTCACCGCGGCGGAGATGAGGGCGGTACGGAGCTCTTCGAGGAGGTCGATGGCCTCGCGGACCTTCGCGATAAGTGCATCGATCCTCGCCGTCTCGCGATCGAGATGTGCGACGATGGCGTTCTGCTCTAGCAGCGGCGGGATGACCAGCGGACAAACAGCAAGCTGCTCTCGGTTCACCTTCGGCATTGCTACGCGCATTGACTCGTCGACCATCAGGCGTACGAATGGCTCGGAGAGGATGAAGTAAAGCAGGTACCGAGAGTGAAGATCGGTAGTGGTGACCTTCACTGGATACATGTCCGCGCTACAGAGCCAGTAGCCTGTAGCAATGCATGCTTTGTTAAGCGCAGGCCTGATTTTCGAGTAAATCAAGTCGCCAGGCTCTACCAAGTACTTTCCGCTGATGGCGCCCTGCTCATCAGCAGTTTCGGTGAATAGAAGGCGTCCGGTACCTGACTCGATGTGATTTGGGGCGATCATGATCCGGTCGCGGTATCTGTCCTTATCTGGAGCAACCTGCCCCTCGGTCACATGGCAACAATAGCGCCACTTTTTCACGTCCCAATGCGCTGGAATCTCACCCAGCCATTCGACTCCTGAGTCCTTCATGGCAGTGTTTGGTTCGAGGCCCATGGTGACGGCCCGGGTGATCAAGGTTGTCCGCTGCTCCCGCAGCAGCTCCATCAGTCGCTCCTTCTTCGCGACCAGTGCATCAATTCTCGTGGTCTCCCTGTTCAAGAACGCCACGATTTGAAGCTGTTCTCGAAGAGTTGGTACAAGGAGCGGCATGTTGCGCACCTTGTCGGCGTTGAGGTTGTCCTGAGTGTTGCTGGAAGACAGCATCACGACATGGCCTTGCATGAACTCCAACCACCAGCGCAAGAAATCGCGCGCTGCGAGATCCTCGCGTGTAACGAGGCCGAGAATCGCCTGGTTCACTACCGCATCCAACTGAAGCAATGCGACCTTTCCTAGCGAGGCATACATCGAATATAGAAGGGTACCAGCTGGCAAGATAGACAGTCGCTTAGACCGAAGCCCGCTAGGCGTCAACCGCTTCGTAGTCTGAGATACAAGGAAAGAGCGCGTCATGTCCGCGATAGCGACCCAAGGCGTTCCCGTTTCGTCTTCGGTCCAGTAGCCGAAGTTATCGGACTCTGGCGTGCCACCTGATTCGAGTCTTTGAACGCAGTTCTTGAGGCGCCTCACCCCCCAGTGCACCGGAGCTCGCCCCAACCACTCCACGCCTGAATGCTGGTAGGCTGGATAGGACTTTAACCCACGCCGACTTTTCGCTCTCCGCTCCTGTTCCGCGCTGCCAACGACTCCGACTCTCGCCCTCACAGCATTGGCTTCCGGCCAGCGACTCGTCATGCGCGTGGTTCTCCACTGGAGGCGGGCAGAGTCCAAGGTCCCGCCGCTGGCCAGCAGAGGGTGAGCGCATGGCCGTCGGCAAGCGTGCTCCAGACAGGAAGAAGGAAGGCTTGCACCTGCTCGCCGATGGCTGCGAGGTCCGCCGGCGCACCAGGCAGACGGTTGCGTGTGAGATATGCGCGCCACTGTTCCGCGCGAGCGTCGTCGGCGAAGTACCGTGGCGTGAGCGCGGCAGGGATGGCGGCCGTGATTGGCGTGCGGCGCCTCTCGAAGGTCGCGGCAATCGCGCGTGCGAGTTGCGCCCCATCGAAGGAGAACTGCCCGGCGAGGACGTAGAGGTCGTACACGTCCTTGACCCGGGTGTTGCGTTCCCCGATCACCACGAGAGCGTGGCGTTTCTCCGCGATCACCGCCTCGAGCGGATAGGCGCGGATGCTCGGCGCGGGCGCGTCGAGCAGCGTTGGGTAGTCGACGTTGCGCGCCGGCGGCACGACGGCGTTGCCGAAACCCACGTCGATCTGCATCGGGATGCGGGCGTTGCCGAGGCTCGCCTGCATGCGGACCCTGAGACCGTCGTACTCGGCGCCTTCGCGAATCGGCTCGGCGGTGAGCGAGGAGGCGTCGAAGAGGATGCCATCGTCCTCGACCGGACACCGGCAGATCTCCTGGAAGGAGCCGAGGACGTCCGCGGGCTCGCTGCTCCCGTAGCCCGTGAAGTCGAGATCGCGCGTCGGCCCGTAGAGCGAGCCACCCCAGAGGGCGAACAGCATGGCGCCCTTGAGGACGTAGCGCTCGCGCTGGCCGCATCTGCCCAATCGATAGAGAAACCGTTCGGCGGCGTATCGATGCAAGACGAGCTGAAAGTCCTCGCCCTGCTGCCGTGCGCGGTTGAGCAGTCGTGCGTGCACCGATGCTGCGACGTTGCGGGGCGGATGGCTCACGGCGCCAGGGCTTCCAGGTAGGTCCGCATCACGGTCCGCGCACGGCAGACCTCGGCCGAACGCATGATCTCGTCGACAGTGGCAACTTGGGTGCGAAGCGCTTCGCGAAGCGCTTCGAGGGCGACGTCGAGGCCCAGCTTGCTCCGGTAGCGAAAGCAGTCGACGACCGTGCGGGCTGGCGAGGTGATGCGCACCGGCACTCCGAGGATCGAGCGCCGCTGCACGCCATAGGTGAGCATCGGCCCCGAGAAACGGACGATGCGTACGGCCGTCGCCAGGCTTGCGGGCTTGCGGGCCTTGCGGTCGAGCGCAATCCAGACCTCGCGCGGTGACTGGGTACCGATGCCATGGATGCGAAGCGCCGACAGCAGGCATACGATGCCGCTCGGGACCGCGGACGAGACCATCGCAATGCTCTCGAACTGGTCCTGCTCGGCCTCAGCCAGCCGGTAGAGGCCACGCCCGACCTTCTCGATGCTGCCGGCGGCGACGAGCCGCTGAAGCTCGGGGAAAGAAACCGCGAGCGGGCCGAGATCGCGCGGACGAAAGAAAGCGCCGATCCCGGCGGCCCCGAGACTGGCCTGGGTCAGCGCCAGTGGTTTCATGCAGCAATTCTAGTGATTGTAGGCACTTCTTGTCAAGTGCCGACGTTTATACGCCAGAACGCCCAAGGCCCGCCTCTGACCGGTCAAGAGCCGGCTACTCGGGCGCCTGTCACCTCGGCCAGCATCCGCAGGATGTCCTGCTCGATGGTGCGGATGTCCGCTTCGATCGCTTCCAGGGGGCGGGGCGGCGTGTAACGGTAGAAATAGCGGTTGAAGTTGATCTCGTAGCCGACGATGCCCACCTGTCCGTCCTTGGGGTCGCGCTTCTCGGTGTCGATCCAGGCGTCGGGGACGTGAGGCTTCACCTCGCGCTCGAAAAACGCCTCCACGGTCTCCGACAGCGGCACGCTCTCCGTGTCGCGCAGCTCGGAGTCGGCCTCGGGGTCGCCCCGCTTGTCGCGGCAGATCGCGGCGGTCTCGTCACGCTCGGAGAGGGCGGAGAGGATCGCCTTGGCGACCGGCGCGGCAAGCTTGATCCTCGCCTTACCGGCCGCCGCCTCGAGTACGCCCTCGAACTCGGTTCGGTCCTTGTACATCGAGCCCGGGAGCCGGCGGACGAGTTGGCGGATCGCCTCTTGCTGGGCTCGCCCCGCGGCCTGCTCCTTCGCTCCCGCGGCACCTCTCTTCTTCGACTGTGCGAGCGCCATGAACCCGCGCTCCTCCTCGAGGCGCTCCAGGTGCTCGGGGCTCGCCTGGAAATTGAGCCGCAACGGACGCTCGACGGTGATCTTGCGGAATCCGAAATGCGAGGTGGGATAGATCCTGCTCACCACGATCTCTTCCTCTTTGCCGTCCTTCGAGACCGTGCGCGTTGCCCCGTCTTTGAATTCGGCGAGGATCTTCAGGACGTCCTGCGCGCCCTCGAGCGGGATCGTGCGCCGCTTGTCGCCCAGGCTCTTGCGCATCGGCACCCAGAACGAGGTCGCGTCGATGAGCTGGACCTTGCCGCGCCGCGTGGGGGCCTTGCGATTGGTGACAGCCCAGACGTAGGTGGCGATCCCGGTGTTGTAGAAGAGCTGCTCGGGCAGCGCGATGAGCGCTTCGAGGAGGTCGTTCTCGAGGATGTAGCGGCGGATCTCGCTCTCGCCGCTGCCGGCGTCGCCGGTGAACAGCGGCGAGCCGTTCATGATGATTGCGATGCGGGAGCCGCCCTCCTCGGCGCTCTTGGCGTGAGCCAGCATATGCAAGAGGAACAAGAGCTGCCCGTCGCTGATGCGGGGGAGACCCGGGGCAAAGCGGCCGGCCGGGCCGCGCTGGTGCTCGGCGCGCACCGCGGCCTCGTCGCGCTTCCAGTCCTTGCCGTAGGGTGGGTTCGCGATCAGGTAGTCGAACCTGGTGCCGGCATGACGGTCGTTCGAGAGCGTGCTGCCATAGGCGATGCTGTCCGCGTCGCGGCCCGACGGGTCCTTCATGAAGAAGTCCGACTTCGAGACCGCCCAGGTCTCGGGGTTCACCTCCTGGCCGAAGAGGTAGATCTCCGCCTCGCGGTTGAGCGGCGGACGGATGACCTCGCCGTTCTGGCGCAGGCCGACCGTGATGTGCTCCTTGGTAATCATCAGCATCCCGCCAGAGCCGCAGCACGGGTCGTAGACGGTCCGGACCACTCCGTGAGCGCGGATACGGTCGCCGTCGCCTGCCAGCATCACGTCGGCCATCAGGTGGACGACGTCGCGCGGGGTGAAGTGCTCGCCGGGGTTCTCGTTCAGCGCTTCGTTGAACTTCCGGATCAGCTCCTCGAAGATCGTGCCCATCGTCGGGTTGTCGATCCTCTGCGGGTGCAGGTCCACGTTCTTGAACCGCTCCAGCACCTGGAACAGCAGTCCCGCCTCGTCGAGCTTGCTGATGGTGTTGTCGAAGTCGAACTTCTCCAGTACTTCGCGCATGTTCTGGCTGAAGCCGGCGATGTAGTTGCGCAGGTTCGCCGCCAGGTGGGGCGCGTCGGCGAGGAGCTTCTCGAAGTCGTAGCGCGAGGTGTTGTAGAACTTGAAGTCCGAGGCCTTACAGAGCTGTCGATCGAGATTCTCCAGCTTCCTGTCGCGCAGCTCGGCCTGCCGGCGTAGCACTTTCTCCTTGGTTGGCGCCAGCACGCAATCGAGCCGGCGCAGGACGGTCAGGGGCAGGATGACGTCCTGGTACTTGCCGCGCTTGAAGGTGTCGCGGATGAGGTCCGCGACACCCCAGAGGAAACTCACGATCTCGCTATGGTTCACTGGGCTGGCTCTTCACACCGGCCGGTCGAGGCTGGCGAGGAATTGCTCGGCTTCGCGGTTCGTCTGGCGCACGGCTTCGACGCCGTCGAGGAGCTCGTCGAGCTGGCCGGAGAGCTCTTGCGGCGAGCGCATGGTGACGATCTGGTCGGCGATGAGCTGGAAGGAGTTGTCGATCAGGTCGAGCTGGCCGCGGGCGACCTTCAGGTAGCGGCGGATCTCCTCGAGCTTGTCGATGCGTTTCACCACGATGGCGAGATTGCGCTTGGCGATGCCGGCCTGCGCTGCGTCGTCGCCGGCGTCGGCCGCCGCCTTCTCGAAGCGCTTGCGGTCGCGATCGAGGCCGTCCGCGTCCACCGCCCGCAGGTAGCTCACGTAGCGATCGCAGGTGAGGGCCATCTCGACGAAGGCATCGACCAGGCGATCGGTCTTCGCCAGCTCCTCCTGCAGCATGTCGGCGGCGAAGGAGGGGTTCTCGGCGGCCAGCCGGCGGATCTCCTCCTGGCGCTCGACGATGGCCCCGACGCGGGCGCGCTCGGTCTCCGAGAGGCCCGCCATGCGCCGCGCCCGTTCCTTGGCGGCCAGCGCCCGCTTCAACCGGTCGAAGCGAGGGTCCCAGAGCAGGGCGCGGAGGCGCCGGCTGTCGGGGGCGTGCAGCAGCCAGAGCGCCTCGAGCCCCAGGGCGCCCAGGGCGAGGAAGGGGTTGGCGGTCAGCAGCGCCGCCGTCAGGCCGCCGGTCAGCAGCGAGAGGTTGTAGGGGTTGGCGAAGGCCATCTTCAGGTAGGGCCGCCGCTCGAGGAGCGTGTCCCGGGCGACCGCCTTGACCCCTGCAGTGAAGCCATCCCGGATCTCGCGGTCCATCGCTGCACGCTCGATGCTTGCCGATGTCGCCGATGTCGCCGATGTCGCGGATGTCGCGGATGTCTCCGGAGTCGCCGATGTCGCCGCCTGCCTCGCCGGCGCCGCCGAGCGCGACGGCGCCGCAGGCTCCCCTGCCGGCCGCGGCGGCGGAGGTTGGAATTTCTCGCCGTTTGCCATGATCGGTCAGGTCGTGGAGGTGCGGGCGGGCCGGCGGGCGGAGAGGCCCCTCAGGGCTTCGCGGGCGTGGCGTAGACGAGGTCGAGGAGCTGCTTCTCCACCGCCCTGAACTCCGTCGACGACTTCAGGTTGATGTCGCGGTGGGCGAAGTAGGGCACGTCCACGCGGTGCAGGATGCGCGCCGGGCGCGGCGAGACGATGTAGACCGTGTCGGCCAGGTAGACCGCCTCGGAGACGTCGTGGGTGACGAAGACGATGGTGTGGTCCTCGGTCTGCGTGACGTCCAGCAGCAGGCTCTGCATGCCCCAGCGGGTCTGGGGATCCAGGGCGCCGAAGGGCTCGTCCATGAGCACCACGTGCGGCTGGTTGATGAGGGTGCGGGCGATGGCGACCCGCTGCTTCATGCCTCCCGAGAGCTCCCGCGGGTAGCTGTCGGCGAACTCGGCCAGGCCGACCGCCTGCAGGTACTTGTCGACCCGCGCGCGGCGCTCCTCGGCGGCGACTCCCTGGAGGCGGAGCCCGTACTCGACGTTGCGGCGGATGGTCAGCCAGCCGAAAGACGTGTAGGCCTGGAAGACCATGCCGCGGTCGCGCCCGACGCCCAGGACCGGCTCGCCGTGCACCAGCACCTCGCCGGCGGTGGGGACGATCAGGCCGGCGATGGTCTTGAGCAGCGTCGACTTGCCGCAGCCCGACGGGCCGAGGAAGACCACGAGCTCGCCCACCCCCGCCCGGTGGAAGATGTCGAAGGAGACGTCCCGCAGCGCCTCGATCCCGATGCCATGCCGGTCGAGGTAGGTCACCGAGAGATGGCTGACCCGCAGCTTCGGCGTCTCCGCCGTGGGCTCGGCGCTGTAGCTCGGCTGGGTCGGCGACACCGCCTCGGGGGTGACGGCGACGGTGCCGGGCTCGCCCGCCTGCGGGGCCGGCGGCACGGGCAAGTGAGTGTGGCCGGAGGTCATCGGGCGGCTCTCATCTCAATCCACTCGATCCACTCAATCCACCGTTCAATCCACCGTCGACTCGCGCCAGCGGAAGAGGACGCCGGACAGGGAACGGATCAGGCCGTCGGTCGCGAGCCCGATGCCGCCGATGACCAGCAGGCCGGCGAACGACCAGGACGCCTTCTGGTGGGTGCGCGCGAGCTCGACCATGTAGCCGAGCCCATGCTCGGGATTGACCGCCTCGGCGAGGATGACGTAGGTCCACGAGATGGCGTTCATCACCCGGAACGAGTCGAAGATCTCGGGGAGCGCCGCGGGCAGCAGGACGGTGCGGACCACCTGGGCCTTCGAGGCGCCCAGAGTGAGCGCGGTCTGCACCAGCTCCTCGGGGACGGCGCGGATCGAGGTGACGACGACCGGCAGGAGGTAGACGAAGACGCCCAGGAACAGGAAGGCGATCTTCTCCTGCTCGTAGATCCCGAACCAGAGGATGAGCAGCGGGATGAACGCCGAGATCGGCATGTAGCGCAGCGGCGCCATGATCGGCTCGAAGAAGCGGTTCACCGGCTCGAAAGCGCCCATCAGCACGCCCACGGGCAGGGCGATCGCCGAGGCGAGCAGGAAGGCCGCGGCGATCCGCCGGGTGGAGACCAGGATCGCCCGGCCGAGGTCCTCCTGCACGAAGAGCTGGATCGTGCCGCGGACCACCTCCGTGGGCGAGGGAAGGAAGTCCGGCGGCGCGAAGTGGCCGTAGGTCAGCAGGCACCAGCCGAGGAGGACCAGGCCCGGGGCGACGAAGCCCAGGGCCAGGGACACCGTCCGCGGGAGCGGCTGGCGCAGCGCGAAGGGATCTCGCCGCCGGTGCATCTACTGGGTCGCCAGGATGACCTTGATTTCCGTGCGCCGGTTGAGCTGCCGCCCCCCCTCTGTGGCGTTCGACGCCACCGGATTGGTCGAGCCGCGCCCGATGGTCTGGAAGCGGGCGGCCTCGACGCCGGGGAAGTTCTGCAGCACGTAGTTCTTGACCGCCAGCGCCCGCCGCTCGGAGAGCGTCATGTTCGCCTTCGGGCTCCCGGTCGCGTCGGTGTTGCCCTCGATCCGCAGGTAGGTGTTGCCGAACGAGGTCATCGTCTCGCCCAGCGAATCGAGGACGATGAACGAGCCCGGCATGATCTCGTCCGAGCCCGGGGTGAAATGGATCTCGATCTGCTTGTTGATGATCGCGCGGTCGCTCGCCGACGGCGCCTTGGCCTTGAGCGCCGGCTCCTCGACCTTCTCGCCCGGATAGTCCGCGGCGAGCGCGGCCACGAAGCGGGTGTCCGCCCAGTCCTTGGCGTCGACGGAGCGGGTGACCAGCCCCTTCTTCCGCCAGATGATGAAGGCGGTGTTGAACAGGGTCTCGTAGTGAGCGTGGCCGCCCGCCAGGCCGTAGAACTGCGCGTTGTCGGCGTAGCCGGTGAGCTTCAGCCCCGAGAGCATGCCGGAGACGGTGTCGGCGTCGAGCTTGAGCGCGCGGCCGACCTGGGCGTACGCCGCGGTCGGGTCCTTCTTGATGCTGTCGATGCCCAGCAGCCAGCCGTGGACGAAATCGCGGATCGTGTCCGGGGCGCGATCGATCACGTCCTGCCTGGCGACCAGGGTGTCGGCGATGATGTGGGTCGCGGCGGTGGTCGAGACCAGGACGTGGGCCTCGTTGCCGCGGGCCGCGACCGCCCCCGAGAGGTCGGGCTCCCAGGTCACCGCCGCGTCGACCTGCTTGGCCTTGAACATCGCCGCGGCGGCCGGCGCGTCCTGGGTGAAGATGACGTTCTTCTCGACCGCCGCGCGGTCCTCGGGCGAGAGCCCGGACTGCGACAGCAGGTAGAGCAGGAGGAAGTGGGACGGGGTGAACTGGACGCAGGCGATCTTGTGTCCCGCCAGCTGCTCGATCGAGTTGATCGAAGCCAGCGAGACGATGCCGTCGCCGCCGCGCGACCAGTCCTGCATGACGATCGACTTCGCCTTCTGGCTCTGCTCGGCGAGGATCGACGCCTCGCGCGCCCAGGTGTCGACGGTGTCCCACATGACGTCGATGTCGCCCTTCCGGAAGGCCGCGAGCTTCGCCGCCGGGTCCTCGAGCAGCACGAACTTGACGTCGAAGCCGAAGCGGGTCCGGTAACCGGAGCCCGGGTTCGGCTCCATGCCGTTGTTGAAGACGATTCCCGGGGAGTGCCCCGCCCAGGTGTTGATCCCGACGACCAGCGGGCGATCGAGCTTGCCGCTCACCGCGAGGGAAGCGGGGGCGACGCCGGCCGATCCGGCGTTGCGGCCGGGATCGGCGGGAGCGTCCTTGAGCGCCGCGAAGTCTTTCGACGCGTCGCCGCCGGCGCCGCCCGAGCTCGCCGCCTTCTCGGCGCCTGCCCAGCGCCGGATGTCGTTGCCCTTGTAGTGCCAGAGGGCGTAGCCGAGGACGGCCAGGATCACCACGGTGATGAACAGCTTGGCGAAGGGCGTGAGTCGCATGTCGTCTCCTCGAACGCCTCCCGTCCCCCCCGGGGGGGCGGCGGGCGGCGGAAGCGGTCCTAAGTGTTCTTCGGCGCGTGCGCCGCCGGCACGGCGGCGCGCCTGGTCTCGCCCGGCTCGTGGTTGGCGGCCGGGGCGGCAGGGGAGCCGGGGGCGGCCGCGGCGGCCGGAGTGGCCGAAGTGGCCGGAGTGGCCGGGGGGTGGCCGAAGAACCCGAGTACCTGCGCCAGCTCGAGCTTGCCGGCGGCACAGCCGCGCGCCACGCTCTGCTGCGCCGCCACCCGCTCGTCCATGACCTGGCGGATGCGCTGGATCTCCTGCTCGTACTGGGCGATCTTGCGGTTCGAGTCGTCGAGCACCTCGCGGGTGTCGGCGGCGTCCGCCGCGGCGTAGGCGTCGAGCGCCTGCATCTCGCGGTCCCCGGCGGCGAGGATCTTCTCGACGGGCACCCCGAAAGCCTTGAGGGACGCCTCGACGATGTGCCGCGCCGCCTCGGTTCCTTCCGGCAGCGCATGGAGGAGCTCGGCGGCCTTGGCGATCCGCTCCTGCTCCTCCGGGCCGATCCCGGCGGCGGTGTAGATGGCGGCGAAGTCGAGCTTCCCCGGCGGCGCGCCCGCGGACTGCCCCGGGAAGGCGCCGGCCGGGCCCCGCGATGCCGCAGTGGGTGGGGCGGGCGCCGCGGGCGCCGCCGTGGCCTCGCCGGCGGCAGCCCCAGCCTCGGCCTCGGCCGGGGACGGCGCCTCCGGCTCGGCCTCGGCGCGCGCCTCGTCGGGCTCGACGAACAAGCCCTTGAGGCTCGTGGCCCAGCCTTTCTTCTCGCTCATGGGTGCTCGGACCTCACAGTGCTTCCCGGGGGGCCCGGGGTCTGGCAGGGTCACTCCTGGGAACTCCCAGGATCGTAGCATGGGAGGCGGCAGCGGAGGCAAACGGCGAGCCCCGGGCACTGGGTGACTTTGAAGTCCGGGACCGCGCCCCTGATCCTGCAAAGCCGGGGACGGGAAGGGTAACGGCGTGAAGGCTTGCGGGCCAACGGCGTCAACACCTACTCGTCCTGCCAGGAGCGGATGGAAGTGGCGATCGAGATGCTCTCCCAGGAGGAGGATCTTGCCCGCCTGGACCGGACTCTCGCCGAAAGCGAATTCGTGGACTACACGATCCTGGTTCGCCTGGTGCGCCGGAACGGTGTGCCAGGCTTCCAGCTCAAGGTGGTCGTGCAGTTCGGGAACCACACCGCGCGCGACAGCGGATCGCCCGGCGCCACAGCTCCTTGGTGTCCCGGTAATGGGAGCGATCGGCTATGTTTAGTACTTCTTCGCCTTCTCTGCCTCTTCTTTGTTGATCGCCTTGCAGTCATCGCACAGCCGATACGGGTCGTTCGGTGGACCTTTGCCGTAGAGCTTGTCGCTAAAGGGTATTTCCTTACCAGGCCCGCAGTTGCTGTTGTTGTGGTGAACTCGGTGCGCTGCCGGCTTCTTGGCTTCGTTGACGGAGTAGAACTCTCGCGTATAAGGCATCGTGGCTCCTTTCAGCAGAACTGCTTGAATACCTACATCGTAGTATACCCCCAGATACCCCTACTACCCACCTCGGCGGGTTAAGGCTCAGCCTTGGTTTCCGGTTTCGGCTCGACCGTCTGAGGAGCCTCGACCTGGGCCTCCGGCGCCACGGGCGGAGCCTTGGCTTCCTCGATCGGCGTCGCAGGCCGTGGCCGCTGGATGAACTTAAACACCGGGAGCGAATAGGGCAGATAACCGAGCCGAGAAGTCACATCGAAAAGAAGCTGCCGAGCAAACGGCCAGGAGTGATATGTGCCGTTTGCAAAAGCAAATTCCTTGAGATCGTTCTCGGGAATCGGCTCCGCTCCCTCCAAGTCGTACAGAATCGAGTAGCTAAACGTCGCGGTCAGAGCCTGAGTCTCGCCTTGGGTAGCCGTGAACCGATAATGACATACGACTTCGATGAGCCTGGGATTCTGTAGCTTGCCCTCGCATTCTTGGTTCACGAGGGGCTGAAGAATCCCCTGGCTTCGCGCAGCGCCAGAGGCCTTGATCTCAAGTAGACGGATGTCCTTGAGTTCCACTCGGCGCGCAACCCGCGCAACCGCCGCAACGTCAACTTCTTGTACAGGCAGAAGCGTTCCTCCTCTAAGGTGCCATCGTCCCGATGGCGAGCAGTTCCATGGCAACGCAGGGAGCATTTCGATGGAACTGCCCACCAGCGGTGGGCAGAGAAGACTCAGAAGTAGCAGCAACGGGCTTCTCGGCCATGAAACCCCACTGGAGCTCCAGATAGCCGAAGCTCGGCTCAAAGCCGCAAGCAGCAAGGGCGAGGGCGAACGTCTTGATTGTCAGGTTATGGCTACCGCGAAGCATTCGCGAGATGAAGGACCGCGGCCTCCCCATCTTTTCCGCAAGCTCGCTACGCTTGAGTCCAGACTTGTTTAGGGCGTTTTGTATGGTCGCCTGCGCCATCGCGAGGGCCGTCTCCTGAACGACCAGGTAATCCACAGGCTTTTTGTCACTAGGGGGACTGGGCTCGACCCACTCAATCATTTCACACCTCCAGTACCTCGGTTCACGTATTCCTCACGCAAGCGTTGGGCACTCTTGATTTTTTCTCGTTCCTCATTCGTTACTTTTCCGGCCTTGTCTTTCTTCCAGCCGTTAAGAAGTACTATCGTTACCGAGCCGGCGGCCTCTTCCATTCGGATGCAGTACAAGCGATGGCCATGCTCTTTGAATTCCCACAGTGGCTTCCCCTCACCATGTAGAGGCTTGAAGCGCTCATGAGTCTGATACTCGACGCCCATTTTGGTGACGGTCGCAAAAGAACCTTCGAACTTTGCTCGCACCTCGCTTCGGCAGCATGATTCAAGAAAGTCCGTTGCCGGGCATCGCCCGTTACATCGAACGTACTTGAGAACCCGCCCCCTTGGCCCTGTTGCACAGACCGTAGTAAGTTGCAGGTCAAGCCCTCCAATAAGATAGAGGGCACCCTTAGCGGGGCGTCCATGGCCGTTGGCCTAGCGTCCATGGCGGATAGCCGGGCGCCCATGGCAGTTATCATATAGGATAACAGCTTGAAGTCAACCATCGACTGTGTCTGTCCTCCGTGGGGGACGGTCGGGGGCATTTCTCAGTAGCAGTCCATCGTGCCCGCACCCTCAGAATGACCCAGGACCGCCCCTGGGGTCCCCCGGTGGCCCCATCGCCGGCCTTACTTCACTGCACGACGACGCCCTCCCAGCGGAACTTGAAGCGGCGCGGCTGGAAGGCGGGGATCGCCAGGGGTTGCAGCAAGGGCTGGCCGTCGATCCAGAAGTCCGCGACGGGCTGGCGTTCGCCCGTGGCGTAGTAGTGGGCCAGGAAGGCGAGATCGGCGGCGGCGAAGTCGGAAAGCCAACTATCGAGGTCGGCGATTCCGGCCTCGTGGAGGAGCTGCAGGCCGTAGCGCGACGCCTCGCGTTCGTAAGCTCGCACCTCCGCGAGTTCCGCCGCGGAATATCGGCCCGGTTCGTTGCCGCCGATCAGGCGCGCGCGATCCGAGGTGTTCCACTGGACGGTGTGGCCGAAGAGATGCGCCAGGGTGAAGAGCGCCGCGTCGCTCTCGTGCGCCTCGTGAATGCGCACCTCGGCGCCATCGAGATCGCCGGTGAACGGCGGCGGGATCGCCACGAAGGAGACCGCGATGCCGTAGCGGGATTCGATCCGCGCCCGCACTCGCGGCAGCAGGGACCCGAGGTAGGAGTTGCTCGGCTGCATGCGTCTCGTCCGGCCAGTATACCCCCCGGGTTGGCCGGCGCCGGAGGTGGGGAGGGTCCGGAGCCCCTGCCTTGCAGCCCTGCGGCGGAGACGGTAGTGCGGTAGCATCGGCGCGCCATGACCAGCTTCGACGACGAAGTCGCCGCGACGCAGGAGTGGTTCGACAGCCCCCGGTTCGGCGGCATCACCCGCCTGTACTCGGCGCGGCAGGTGGTGGAGCAGCGGGGCACCATCCATCACGACTACACGGTCGCCCGCGAGGCCGCGGCGGCCTTTCACCAGCGGCTGCGCCAGCTGTTCGGCGAGCGGCGCAGCATCACCACGTTCGGACCGTATTCGCCGGGCCAGGCGGTGGCGCTGAAGCGCATGGGGATCGAGGCCATCTACCTGGGCGGCTGGGCGACGTCGGCCAAGGGCTCGACGACCGAGGACCCGGGACCCGATCTCGCGAGCTACCCGCTGAGCCAGGTCCCGGATGAAGCGGCGGGCCTGGTGCGGGCGCTGCTCGCGGCCGATCGCAACCAGCGGTACCAGCGTTTGCGGATGAGCGAGCAGCAGCGCGCATCGACGCCCGAGGTCGACTATCGGCCGTTCATCATCGCCGACGCCGACACCGGCCACGGCGGCGATCCGCACGTGCGCAACCTCATCCGGCGCTTCGTCGAGGCCGGCGTGCCCGGCTACCACATCGAAGACCAGCGGCCGGGCACCAAGAAGTGCGGCCACCAGGGCGGCAAGGTGCTGGTCGCCAGCGACGAGCAGATCAAGCGGCTGAACGCGGCCCGCTTCCAGCTCGACGTCATGCGGGTCCCGGGACTGATCGTCGCGCGCACCGACGCCGAGGCGGCCAACCTGCTCGAGAGCCGCGGCGACGAGCGCGACCAGCCCTTCATCCTCGGCGCCACCAACGTCGACCTGCCGTCCTACAAGGCCAGCTACCTGGCGCTGATGAAGCGTTTCCACGGCTTGGGGGTGGCCGAGCTGAACGGCCACCTCCTCTACTCCCTGTCCGAGGAGGAGTACGCCGCCGCCGATGCCTGGCTCGAGAGGACCGGCCTCGCCGCCCTGGTGGCGACGAGCGTCGCGGCGCACCGGGCGGCCCCGGAGGGCCTCATCGACGCGGTGTTCGACCAGGCGGCCTCGCGCCTCCTGGAGTCGTGGGAGACCGCGGCCGGACTCGAGACCTACGACGAAGCGGTCGCCGTGTCGCTGGACTTCCGCGCCGGCGAGGGCGAGCCGCTGGCGATCGGCGTCGAGGAGTGGCGGCGGTTCGCCCGCCGCGCCTCTCACTTCGCCGCGCGCCGCCGGGCGAAGTCGCTCGGCGTCGACGTGCCCTGGGACTGCGAGCACGCCAAGACTCCGGAGGGCTACTACCAGGTCCGCGGCGGCATCGACTACGCCATCGCCAAGTCGCTCGCCGCGGCGCCGTTCGCCGACATGCTCTGGATGGAGACCGCGACGGCGGACCTCGAGTACGCGGGCGAGTTCGCCGCGGCGATCCATGCCGAGTTCCCCGACAAGATGCTGGCCTACAACCTGTCGCCGTCGTTCAACTGGGACTCGACCGGCATGAGCGACGACGAGATGCGCCGCTTCCCCGAAGAGCTCGGGCGGATGGGCTTCGTGTTCAACTTCATCACCTATGGCGGTCACCAGATCGACGGCCTTGCCGCCGAGGACTTCGCCACCGCGCTGCGGCAGGACGGCATGCTCGCTCTCGCCCGCCTGCAACGCCAGTTCCGCCTGGTCGAGTCGCCCTACCGCACACCGCAGACCCTGGTCGGCGGGCCGCGCGTCGACGCCGCGCTGCTGGCCTCCTCGGGGCGCACCGCGACCACCAAGGCGATGGGCAAGGGCTCGACCCAGCACCAGCACCTGATCCAGACCGAGGTGCCGAAGAAGCTGCTCGAGGACTGGCTGGCGATGTGGAGCGAGCACTACCACCTGCCGGGCCCGCTGCGCGTCGACCTGCGGCCGCACCGCGCCGGTTCGGAGCTGCTCGAGCTGGCCATCCTCGGCCCCGCGCAGGAGAAGGAGGCGAACGTCGTCTTCACGCCCATCCGCGACCGCCTCGGCCACCGGATCCTCTCGGTGCGCGATCAGAACACCTTCGACGAGAAGCTGCGGCAGAAGCGGCTGATGACCCTGATCCACCTCTACCTGGTGCACCGCTACAAGGCGGACGTCGTGCACTACGTGAGCCCGACCGACGACAACCAGTACCAGGCCGCGAAGATGCGGACCCACGGGATCTTCTCGGAAGTCAACACCGACATCGGGCAGATCATCGTCGCCAAAGTCGACGCGGCGAGGACCGCCGAGCTGCTGCAGCCCGACCGGGTCAGGCTGGGGAAGTTGATCCGCAAGGAGGCGTAGAACGGCGCGGGGGGGGGGGCGTCGCCCTGATCCTACGCCTCCGGCATCGCGCTCTGCCGCCAGATCGGGCGGGTGAGGCAGGTGGGGCCGCCTTCGGCCTTCAGCGAGATCTCCTGGCCGCGGTAGGTGAGGACCTCGCAGCCGGCGGCTTCGAGGCGCGCTCGGGTGACCGGGTTGCCTTCGAGCATCAGGCAACGCCGGGGCGCGAGGGCGAGGACGTTCGGCGCCTGCGAGGAGATCTCCTGCTCGGGCACCTCGATCAGGCGGATGCCGCGGTCGCGCAGGAGCCGCCAGAAGGAGACCGGCAGGAGCGGCGGATGGACGACGGCGAGGTCGTCGTCCACGAGGCTGATGAGCGACAGGAGGTGGAGGCAGGCATCGGGGCCGGTCCAGTAGGGGAGCTCCACGGCCAGGACCTCGACGCCGATCGGCGCCAGCGCCCGGCGCAGCTGGTGGAGTCCCTCGCGGTTGGTGCGGAACCCCTGGCCGGCCGCCAGGGTGCCGCGGTCGAGCCAGAGGAGGTCGCCGCCCTCGGCCCGGGCCTCGCCGTCGAGCGTCGCCAGGATGGGGATTCCCAGCGCCGCGAGCCGCCGGGCCATGGCGTCCTCCTCGCCGCGGCGCAGCTCCTTCCCCATGCGCAGGATGACCGCCCCGCGGTCGGTGACGAGCGCCGGGTCGAAGACGAAGATCGCGTCGGCGCGCCCCGGCTGCGGCTCGGGATGATCGACGACCTCGGCGCCGCAGGCGGCGAGGACCGCCACCAGCTCCTCGTGCTCGCGCCGCGCGGCGTCGAGGTCGGGCCGGCCGGCGTAATGCCAGGCCGCCGGGTCGGCGACGGCGAAGTCGTCCTCGGGGCGTTTCACCAGCACCCGTCGCAGCGGGGCGACCATGCTCTGCGCGCCGAACGGAGGAGTCGACATGGGGCGGCGATCTTACGCCCTCGAGTGCTCGGGAATCCCGGCTGACAGCGGGCAGCCGTGGCAGCCGTCGCGTTCTTGACCACCAGTTGCTGGGGGTACTACTATTTGTACGAGGTATAACTTCTCGCAGTGGGTTAGCTATGGCCAATACAGTAGGGGTGAAGGGGCAGGTCGTGATCGAGAAGCCGATCCGTGATGCGCTCGGCATCCGCCCTGGGTTTGTGGCGGTTCAGGACCTGAGGGCGGACCACGTCGAGATCCGCTTCTATCCTCCCGAGCACGATCGGTCCCTGCGGGGAGTGCTGGCTGCCAAGATCCGGCGGTCGGTTCCGGCGGGAGAGTGGCGCGAGGCGCGGGAGGAAGCCTGGCGCCGGGCCGCGAGCACGAAGGTCGCCCCCGAGAAGACAAGGCGATGACGCGATCCAGAGCTCCCGCGTTCCTCGACACGAGCTTCGTCGTACGGTACTTGACCGACGATCCGCCGGAAATGGCCGCGCGCGCCGCGGCGATCATCGACAGCGACAGACAGCTCGTGCTGAGCGAGATGGTGGTGTTGGAGACCGCGTACGTGCTGACCTCCTTCTACCGGGTGCCTCGTGCCCAGGTCGTCGACGCCCTGCTGGATCTGGTGCAGCGCTCCAACCTGCGGTGGGCGAACCTCGCCAAGCCCCGCGCCCTCGCAGCACTGAGCATGTGCCGCGACTCGGCTCGCTGCTCGTTCACCGATGCGCTGCTCTGGGCCCAGGCCCGCGACAGCGGCGCGGAACGGCTCTACTCGTTCGACCGCAAGTTCCCTGCCGACGGTCTGCTGGTCGATCACGGATAGCGAGAGCCGGGTTCCTCGCGTATCCACCTGCCTTGCCGCCCCGCGGCGCAGGCGGTAGCATCGGGCGTCCTGGCGGAGTCCTGCCGGAGTTCTGGCGGAGGGGAGATGGCCTCGATTCTCGAATGGCGCGGCGGCGTGCTCCAGTCTTACGGCGACGTCATCACGCCGCCGGCCCTGGTTGCCCTCGAGGCCCTTGCGCCGCTCAACCGCGACCGGCGCGAGATCATGGCGGGGCGCATCGCGCGGCGGCAGGAGCGGGCTCAGCGCGGCCAGCGAATTGCGTTCCTCGATCCCGCGGCGTTGATCGCGCGCGCCGGCATCAAGGTCCAGGACGCCCGCGACGCCGACTTCGTGGGCAGCGAGATCCCCGCCGACCTGCGGCGCCAGTGGATCCAGGGGACCGGCCCCGCGACCAGGCCGCGCGCCTCGGTCAGGAGCGGGCTGCGCAACGTCGCCTACGCGCTCCTCTCCGGCGCCGACGGCTGGATGTTCGACGGCGAGGACGCGCTCGGGCAGGTCGACACCATGTCGCTCGACAACCAGCGCAACCTGAAGCTCGCGTTCGCCAGGGACCCGGTCTTCCTCGAGGTCGCCGCCGAGGTCGCCGGCGAGATGAACCAGTGGGCGCAGGGTTTCCTCGGCCGGCCGATCATCGCGGACTGGCGGGAGCAGCTCGGCTTCACGACCAGGATCTTCCGCGCCCGCGGCCTGCACCTCGACGACCGCCACGTGCGGGAGGCCGGCGGCGCCGGCTTCTCCGCGTCGATCGTCGACCTGGCGCTCTACGTGGTGAACAACTACCAGCGCCTGCGCGCGGAAGGCTCTTCGATCGCCCTCTACCTGCCGAAGATCCAGACCGCGGAGGAGGCGGCGCTGTGGAACGACGTGCTCGCGGCGCTCGAGCGGCACCTCGGTCTCGCGGTGGGCACGATCAAGGTCTACGTCCTGGTCGAACAGATCGAGGCCTGCTTCCAGCTGATGGAGATCCGCGCCGCCCTGGGCGTGCACTTCGTCGGCTACAACACCGGGCGCTGGGATTACATCAACAGCGTCGCGGACGCGCTGGCCTGGGATCGAGAGTTCCAGAACCCGAACATCGACGCGATCGTGATGACCTACGGCTACATGCGGAACTACGAGGACCGCGTCCGCCGCGCCGTGAACACCCCCGACCGCGAGGGGCGCTGCGCCCTCTGGCAGGGCGGCATGGAGGCGAACATCCCGGTGGGCTCCGCGGCGGGGGTCGCCGCGAGCATGCGGCGGGCGGTCGCCGGCGGCGAGCGCGAGCAGCGCGAGGGGGCGAGCGGCAAGTGGGTGGCGCACTGGAAGATGGTGCACATCCTGCGGCCGGTGTGGGAGCGCGCCGGCGCCGACAACCAGCTGGGGCGCGAGTTCCCGCGGCTCACCTACACGCCGGCGGACGCCGACGCCCTGGTGCTGCTCGAGCCGGCGCCGCGCACGGTTCGCGGCGCGCGCGACCTGCTGAGCGTGGCGCTGCAGTACGGCAACGCCTTCCTGCGCGGCTTCCAGGCCGCCGCCCTGAAGCCGGCCGACTTCTTCGGCGACGACGACGTCCTCTACCTGATGGAGGACATGGCGACCGGCGAGATCCGCGCCAGCATCCTCTGGGAATGGCTGCACAAGGCCGCCCCGTTCACCGCCGGCGACCACCCGGAGACTGGCGCCGGCGTCGACGCTGGCGTCGAGGCGGGCGCTCCCCTGACCCGTGAGCTCTTCGCGCGCCTCCTCGAAGAGGAGTACGGCAAGCTCCTGCGGGCGAGCAACCGCGACGTCCACGACGACTCGAAGCAGACGACCCTGCCCATCGCGCGGGCGATCGTCGAGGCCTACGTCCTCGATGCCGTCAAGCCGCCGTGGTACATCGATCTGCTGAACCTGCAGCTGAAGGTGCAAGACCTGACGACGGCAAGGCAGCGCATCGCGCTCTACCTCGACGCCTTCCGCCGGGACGGCACGCGGATCACCCAGAACCTCGACCTCGACGCGTAGGACCCCCCTGGCGCCCCCTGCGGTTCCTCGGTCACCAGGTGCGTGCAGGCCGCGCGGGTCGAGCGCATCCGCCTCAGCAGCCGCAGCCGCGCTCGCCTGACGTGCTACACTTCGCACTTCCGAACAAGCGCGATCACGTTCGACGATCGAGGATGTCCGCATCCTGTGGACGAGTGAAAGGGGGCTTGCCATGACCAACCAACGCGGGCAGGAGCTCGGCAGGCGTCGACTGCGGCAGCTGTGCGGCTTGGCCGCCGGTCTGGCGATCCTGGGCGGCGGGGGCTTCCCGTGGCCGGCGTCGCCGGCGAGCGCAGAGGACAGCCCGGCTCAGCCGGCGAGCGCGGAGGCGGGCGCGCAGCACGAGGCCTATGCGACGACCGTCGCGTACGTGTCTCAGTTCTACCCGCTGTGGTTCACTTACAGTCAATCGCGCCACGCGTCCCACAACCGCCTGGTCGGTCCTGCCCGGGTCACCCCGCTGTACCAGACCGTGGTCGCGATCAACGTCGACACGCTCTATGCCAGCACCTTCCTCGATCTGGCGGCGCAGCCGGTCGTGCTGACGATCCCGAAGACGGCCGCCACCTACTCGATCCTCACGCTGGACGCCTACGGGGACATCTTCGCGAGCGGCATCCAGGCGGGGACGCCGGGAACCTACGCCCTCACCGGCCCCGGCTTCACCGGGACGCTGCCCAGCGGGGTCACTCCCATCTCCATCCCCTTCAACTTCTCGGTCTTGATCTTCCGCGTGGACAAGTTCTCCGGCAGCGGCGAGAACCAGCTCGCGGCCGCCGCCGAGTTCCGCCGCTCCCTCATGACCCAACCGCTCTGCGCCTACACGCATACGACGTGCCCCGGCGGCACGCCTGCCGGGGGCAAGACCTTGATCGCGCCGGAAGCGGCGTTCGCCATACCGTACAAGACGATCGCCGACCGGGGGATCGCGAAGGACCCGATCAAGTTCCTGCAGCAGCTGCAGACCGCCGTGGCCGCGCCGAACACGCCGCCGCTGTCGCCGGCAGCACGGGCGCTCTCGGAGCGCTTCGACAAGCTCTTCGGCGACGGCAAGCGGCGGCGGTGGGACTTCGCCGCCGGCGCCCAGAGCGCGCACGAGCTGATCGTCGAGCGGTATCTCACCCATACCGGTCCGACCCATTGGATCAACTTCACCAACATCGGCGACTGGGGTGACCACGTCGTCGAGCGGTCGGCGATCACGGAGTTCATCCAGTACGGCAACGGCTACAGCTCGGCGGCCTACTACCAGGCGTTCAAGGACGCGGCAGGCCGCCCTCTCGACGGCAAGGGCGGCCAGGGCTACGTCATCACGTTCCCCGCCGGGCAGGTGCCGCAGGCCAGCCGCTTCTGGTCGGTGACCGCCTACACGCCGGAAGCGATCGAGCTGATCCCGAACCCGGCGAAGAAGTACCACGTCGCGAGCTATGACCCGCTGGTGAAGAATGCCGACGGATCGCTCTCGATCCACCTCGCGGCGTCCCTCCCGCCGAGGGTTCCGGCGGCGAACTGGCTGCCGATCGGCGGCCGGCCGTTCAACGTCATGCTCCGCGTCTATGGACCCGAGGGCAGCGTCGCCGACAAGACGTACGTGCCGCCGGCGGTGCAGAGGAATCCCTAGATCGAGATCGACCCGGCCGCCGCCCGCGCCGCCGGCCTGCCGCCGGAGGCGCCGCTCTGGATTGCCGCCCGGCCGCCCTACCCCCGCAGCGCCAGGCTGAAGATTCCGGGCAGCTTGGCGGGCGAGGGGTCGGCCTCGAAGCGCACCAGCCGCGGGGTGAGGCGGCTGGCGGTGCGGTGGTTGGCGAACCAGGCCGGCTTGGGGCGGGCGTGGAACGGGGCGCGGACGACGCTCTTCTGGACGCGCGAGAACATCAGGGTGTTGTGGACGACGCCGGTGCCCGACTGGATGTCCTGCGCGGTGTGGCCGGGATAGGCGCCCCAGGGGGTGACGACCAGGCCGTAGCCGATGGCGGCCCAGTGGTTGACCGACACGGTGCCGTAGCGGAGATCGGCGATGGCGCGCTCGACCGCCGCCGCGACGGCCGGGTCGGCGAGGGCGGCCGGCGGCACGATCAGCGTGGCGTTGAGCGTCCCCCAGAGCGAGTCGTTGGCGAAGGCGACCGCGCGCTCGAGGTACTCGGGGATGCCGCCGGCGGCGATCGCGGTCTCGGCGAACAGGCCGCAGAACGCCTCGGTCGTGTAGCAGATGTCGCCGCGGGCGCCGGGATCGAGATGCGGGATCAGGGTCCAGGGCAGCCGCTCGCCGGGGCCGCCGGGCTTGCCGGGGCCGCCGGCCTCGCCGGCGTCGTCATGCTTGCCGGCCGCCTCGCCGAAGCGCTCCGCCTCGGGATGGGCGGCGACGAAAGCACGGTAGCGGTCGGCGGCCCCCGGGTAGTAGGCGCGCCGCGGCGGCACCCGGGCGAGGCGCGCGCGCAAGGCGTCGAGCAGGCGCTCGCGGTCGGGGGACGCGGCGTGCTGGATGACGACGCGGGTGGCGTTGCAGTTGAACCCGGCGTTGTTCGTCACCATGGTCACCAGGTTCTCGGCGTGGTAGGCCAGGTCGGCGTCGCGGTAGCTGCCCATGGCGCCACTGCCGCCGCCGGCCCCGGCAGCCGCCAGGGCCGGGACCACGATCACCGGGCTGACGTTGCCGAGCTCGGCCGAGATCGGCTTGGCGAGCAGCGGGGCGTTGCGCTCCCGCCGCCGGCGGCCCTCCTCGCCGGGGCCGAAGACGATCGCCTCGTAGGTCTTGTCGGAGCCGGTGATGTGGATCTCGTCCACTCCCGGGTGGGAGCAGAGGTAGGCGCCCTCCTCGGCGCCGCCATAGACCAGGCGGAAGAAGCCGCCCTCCGCGAGGGCGCGGAACCCCTCGAGCAGCAGCGGGCCGAGGTAAGCGTTGACCGGATGGGCCTTGTACAGCACCACCCGGTTCTCGACGAACAGCTTGTAGAGGGCGTCCATGGGACCGATCGACGAGACGTTGCCGGCGCCCAGGACCAGCGCGACGCCGCCGGCGTCCTGGCGCCGGTAGGCCACCGCTTGCGTGGCCGCGAGGTCTGCCGGCGCGACGCCCGGCTGCATCCACACCTCGGCGGTGACGCCGCCATAGAACAGCCGGTCGTAGACGTCCTGCGGGAAGACCCGGACGACCGCCTGCCCGCCGGCGCGCTGCCGCACCGGGCCGGGGATCCGCGGCGCGCCGCCGGACTCGATCCCGGCCAGCGCCTTGTCCAGCAGCCGCAGGTCGCGGAGCACGAAGTAGGGGCCGGTGAGCGAGGTCTCGCCGGTGTCGGGCAGCCCGAAAGCCGCGGCCGACGCCGCCGCCCAGCGCTCGGAGACCGCCAGGAAATCGCGGCGCAGCCGGCCGAGCAGGGCGCGGCGCTCGCCCGGGCCGACCGCCGGCCAGGCCGCCCGGCGCGCCTGCAGCTCGGCCACCGCGCGGTCCAGCTCCGCGCGCGGCGTCGGCGGGCACGCGCCGGCGCCTTCGCCGTGCGCGGGGGTGCCGGCGGGTGCGGCCCCAGGGGCCTGGGAGGACCGGGGCTGCGGCGGCGGGACCGGGGTGCGGTGGGTGGCGATCTCCATGGGCGCCGCTCCTTCGCGGGAGTCCGGTCCAAGATAACATGGCGGTACGACCGAGGAGGGACGCCATGAAGGACATCGCCGGAGACCTGCGCTACGCCGTCCGGACGCTCGCCAAGAACCCGGGCTTCGCCGCCGCCGCGGTGCTGACGCTGGCGCTCGGCATCGGCGCCAACGGCGCGGTGTTCAGCGTCCTGCGCGCGCTCCTGCTGCGGCCGTTGCCCTATTCCCAGCCCGAGCGCCTGGTCATGGTGTGGAGCCGGTGGACGGCCTTCCCGAAGACCTGGGTGTCGGTCGAGGAGTACCGCACCTGGGACGAGGCCGGCTGCTTCGCGGGCCTGGCGCTCTTCGATCCGGGCACGGTCAACCTGACCGGCGGCGCCGAGCCGGAGCAGATCGCCAGCGCCCGGGTCTCGGCGAATCTCTTCGACGTCCTCGGCGTCAAGCCGCTGCTGGGCCGCTCGTTCAACGCCGCGGAGACCGGCAAGCCGCCGGGCCACGTCGTCGTGTTGAGCGAAGAGCTCTGGCGCCGGCGCTTCGGCGGCGACCGGAGCGTCGTCGGCGCGGCCATCGACGTCGACGGCAGGCCCGCGACGGTGGTGGGCGTGATGCCGGCCGGCTTCAAGCTGCCGCTGGATTACAACACCCAGACCCCGTCCGCGCTCTGGCAGCCCTTCGACGAGCCGCTGAGCGGGGCGTTCACCTTCCGCCCCAGGGGCGGCGACCACAACTATTACGCCGTCGGGCGGCTCCGCCCCGGTGTCAGCGCCGCGCGGGCCCGGACCAGGCTGCGCGGCCTGGCCGGCGGGTTGACCGCCGCCGGGCTCTACCCGCCCACCTGGCACTTCCAGCCGCTGATGGTCCCGGTCGTCGACGAGGTCCTGGGGCCGCTGCGCATCGCGCTGCTGGTGCTCTGCGGCGCGGTGGGCTTCGTGCTGCTGATCGCCTGCGCCAACGTCGCCAACCTGCTGCTGGTCCGCGGCATGCAGCGGCGCCGGGAGCTCGCCGTGCGCACGGCGCTGGGGGCGGCGCCCGGGCGGCTGGTGCGGCAGCTGCTGGCCGAGAGCTGCATGCTCGCCGCGGCCGGCGGCGCCGCCGGCCTGGGCCTGTCCTGGCTCGCGGTGCGCGCCATCCTGCGCTTCGCGCCGGCGGAGATCCCGCGGGCCGGAGAGATCGGCATGGACGCCGGCGTGGTCGCCTTCGTCGCCGTCGTCGCGCTGGCGACCGCCCTGGTCTCCGGCCTGGCGCCGGCGCTGCAGTTCTCGCGGCCGGACCTGCACGCGGGCCTGAAGGAAGGCGGCCGCACCGCCGGCGGCCAGGGCGTGCGCGGCGGCAGGTTGCAGAGCCTGATGGTCGTGGCCGAGGTGGCCCTGGCGGTGGTGCTGCTGATGGGAGCCAACCTGATGCTGCGGACCTTCTCGTCGCTGTCGCGGGTGAACCCGGGCTTCCGCGCCGAGCACGTCCTGACCCTGGGCATCTCGCCGCCGCGGGCCAGGTACCCGCGGCCGGAGGCCATGATCCGGTTGTACGACGAGATACTCGAGAGCGTCAGGGGGCTGCCGGGCGTCGCCGCCGCGGGCGCCGTCCGCAAGCTGCCGCTGGCCAGCGAGCTGGGGGACTGGGGCTTGCAGGTCGAGGGCTACGCGCCGCCGCCCGGCGAGAAGGTGCAGGCGGATTGGCAGATCGCCACCGCGGGCTACTTCGAGGCCATGGGCATCCCCCTGCGGCGGGGGAGACTGTTCACCGCCGCCGACCGCCGCGACTCCGAGCCGGTGATGATCGTCAGCGAGGCGCTGGCGCAGCGGTTCTGGCCGGGCCGGGACCCGATCGGGCGGCGGATCCGTGCCAGCACGCCGCGCTGGCACACGGTCGTCGGCGTGGTGGCCGACGTCCGGCACGATGGCCTCACGGCGGCGATGAAGGGGACCTGGTATGCGCCGCGCTCGCAGTTCGACCTGGCGACCGGTTCGGCGATCTACCCGATGACGCTGGTGGTGAGGACCGCCGGCGATCCCGCGGCCTGGGCCGCCCCGGTGCGCGCCGCGATCCATGCCATCGATCCGCGGCTGCCGGTCTCGGCGGTGCGCCCGCTGGACGAGGTGGTGGCGGGGGCGGTGGCCAAGCAACGCTTCACGACCTTCTTCCTGCTTCTCTGCTCCGCGCTGGCGCTGACCCTGGCCGCGGTGGGAGTCTACGGTGTCGTCCGCTTCCGCGTCGGCGCCAGGAGCCGCGAGATCGGTTTGCGCATGGCCCTCGGCGCGCGGCCGGGCCAGCTGCTGCGCCGCGTCGTCTCGCAGGGCATGGGACCGGTCGCGGCCGGGCTCGCGATCGGCAGCTTCGCCGCGCTGGGCCTCACCCGGTTCCTGGGCGGCCTGCTCTACGGCGTCGGGCCCCAGGACCCGTCGACCCTGCTGGCCAGCGTCATCCTCCTCGCGCTGGTCGCCCTGGCGGCCACCTGGCTTCCTGCCCGCCGCGCCGCCCGCGTGGATCCGCTGACGGTGCTGCGCGAGGAGTAGGCGGCCCGGTGACGAACCTGACCATGGAGGGGCTGCCGCGATCATGCACAACTTCAGGGGCGCGCACATCCTGTCGGTGGACCAGTTCGATCGCCAGGACATCCGGACCTTGTTCGGGCTGGCGGCGGCGATGGAGCCGTTCGCGCAGCGCAGGAAGCTGACGCGGGTGCTCGAGGGCGCCGTGCTGGGGAACTTCTTCTTCGAGCCCAGCACCCGCTCCCGCGTGAGCTTCGGCGCCGCGTTCAATCGCCTCGGCGGCGCGGTGCGCGACACCACCGGCTTCCAGTTCTCCTCGATGGCGAAGGGCGAGTCCATCTACGACACCAGCCGCGTGGTGAGCGGCTACGCGGACGTGCTGGTGGTGCGGCATCCGGTCGAGGGATCGGTGGCGGAGTTCGCGGCCGCCACGCACGTCCCGGTCATCAGCGGCGGCGACGGTCCCGGCGAGCATCCGACGCAGGCGATGCTGGACCTCTACACGATCCAGAAGGAGCTGGGACGCTCGCTGGGCGAGATCGACGGCTTCGAGATCGCGATGGTCGGCGACCTGAAGTTCGGGCGCACGGTGCACTCCCTGGCAAGGCTGTTGTCGCTGTTCGAGAACATCCGCTTCGTCTTCGTCGCGCCGGACGCCCTGCAGATGCCGGAGGCGATCGTCGAGCGGGCGAGGAGCCGCGGACATGCCGTCCGCCAGACCAGCGACCTGGCCGCGGGCGTCGCGCGCGCCGACGTCATCTACTCGACGCGGGTACAGCAGGAGCGCTTCACCGACGCCGAGGAAGCGGAGAAGTACCGGGGCTACTTCTCGATCGATCAGCATTTCTACGAGCGGCACTGCAAGCCGGGCGCGGTGCTCATGCATCCCCTGCCGCGCGACAGCCGGCCGGGAGCGAACGAGCTCGCCGACGACCTCAACCGGAACCCGGCGCTGGCGATCTTCCGCCAGACCGACAACGGCATCCCGGTCCGCATGGCGCTGTTCGCGCTCGTCCTGGGGGTGGAGGGCGAGGTGCAGAAGACCGCCCGCGAGGTGACCTGGTTCGTGCCGGCGAGGATCGGCGTCAACGACGTGTAGGCGGGAAGGCCCGCCGCGCCACCCGTGTTTGGCCGGCCGGAGCCTTCCTCCGGCGACTACTTCGCAGGGGCCGCTTCCACCGCATCGGTCGCCAGCTCCCGCCCCGCTCCGTGACGCGCGGCGGCGACCGCGGCGGCCAGCAGGCCGCAGACCAGCGCGAAGGTGGCGATGCCGAGCAGGGTCAGCCAGCCGCTCACGCCGCCGGGACTGGCAAGCGCCCGCAGCGGCGTCAGGAGGTCGAAGGCCCGGGGCGGGTGGCCGGGGACGGTGCGCATCGCCTTGAGGGCGGCGAGGAGGGCGGTGACGAGGGCGGCGAAGAGGCCGCCGGCCAGGGCTCCGGCGGCGGCGCGGGCGGCGAGCTGCCTGGGCTGGAGGGGCTGGTCCCTGGCGGGGGCGATCTCGACCTCGAAGGCGGGCTCGCGGGCTCCCCAGGGGGCGAAGCGGGTGAGCAGGAGGAGGGCGGGCAGGCCGGCGAGGATCGCGAACCAGAAAAAGCGGGTCCAGCCGACCGCGTCCACGAGGAAGCCGCAGATCGGGCCGGCCACCAGGCGCGGCAGGCCGAAGAGGCTGGAGAAGAGGGCGTACTGGGTGGCCGAGAAGCGCTTCTGGGTCATGCGGAGGAGGAGGACGGAGAGGGCTCCCATGCCCAGGCCGGCGGCCAGGGTCTCGAAGCCGATGGCGGCGTACATCACCGGCCGATCGGCATGGCCCAGGTTGGCCAGCACCACGTAGCCCGCGTTCGAGAAGGCCTGCAGCGCGCCGAAGATCCAGAGGGAGCGGCCCAGCCCGAGCGGCGAGGTGGCGGCGCCGCCCAGGAAGACGCCGGTCAGGGTGCCCGCCAGGCCGATGGTGGAGAGCGCGAAGCCGCGGTCGAAGTCGCTGTAGCCCATCTCGACCAGGAAGGGGCGCTGCAGGGACTGCGCGAGGTTGTCGGTCAAGCGGTAGAGGATCACGAAAGCGAGGATCTCGAGCGCCCGCCGGCGGGCCAGGAAGCCGACGAACGGCAGCCAGACGGCATCGCGCAGGGTGCGCGGCGGCGGCGGCAGGCCGGGGGGCTCGGGTGCCTTCCAGGTCACCGCCAGCATCGGCAGGTAGAGGAGGGCGAGCATGCAGTTGACCATCGGCCACCCGAAGCGGCCGGCCAGGGTGATGCCGACGCCGCCGGCCACCACCATGCCGACGCGGTAGATGGCGGTGCGCGCGCCGCCGGCCACGGCCTGCTCGTCCGGCCGCAGGACGTCGACGGCGTAGGCGTCGAGGGCGATGTCCTGGCTGGCCGAGGCGAAGGCGATGGCGAGCGCCAGCGCGGCGACCACCCAGGGGGTGTCCGGGTGATTGCCGACGCCGGCGAGCCCCAGGGTGAGGATGCAGAGGGCGACCTGCGTCAGGGCCGCCCAGCCGCGCCGCCGGCCGAAGAAGGGCGGCGTGAAGCGGTCCATCAGCGGCGACCAGAGGAACTTGAAGGTCCAGGGGGCCTGCGCCAGCGTGATCAGACCGACGACGCGGATGTCCACGCCGATCTTGCGCATCCAGTCGGGGATGGCGATCCACACCAGGCCCAGCGGCAGGCCCGACGAGAAGGACAGCAGCACGACCGACGCCGTGCGCCACGAGCGCATCGCCGCCGCCAGGCTGGCCATGGTGCCCGGTGGCCGCGCCGGGGGCGAGTCGTTGGACGCGCCGCCGCCGCTCCCGGAGGCATCCTCCTTGCGATCGGTCGAGCTGGCGCTGGTGTTGTCGGTCCGCGAGGAGGTCACTTCGGGCTCCGTTCGAGGTAGTTCAGACATTATCCGAGAGTGGCCGGCCGTAGACCTCTTTGGCTGCCCTTGGTGTGGGGGGAGGACACCAAGGGCGGCTGCCCGGTCTCTTCGAGGTAGATTGCACGTGCCAATTGAGCAATATTGATATGCAAATACTACTGTTGTGGCGGCGAGTTCCTAGGAGTAACATCGGGATGTAGATTATATCCGACGTTCACGGAGCTGGTCGGCGCGAGAGGGGTTTTCGCGGCCGCCCATCCGAAGAGCGCCGAGTCGGAGCTCAGGCTCGGCGAGCGTGCTCGCCGACAGGAGGTAACGCATGGCATACGAGCGGTGGCCGCAGATCTTGACCCTCTGCGGTGGCGTTGTCTATGTACTCCTCGCCACCGTCCATTATTTGGGCTTGTTTGATATGAAGTGGATGGAACATATCATTCCTCATTTGACACTGATCGTTTGCCTGCTCATCCTCGGGATAGTACTCGAGCAACAGGTAGAGACAGGCCGACTGCGCAAGGGCATGACAGAGCTGAGCACGGCGGGCTTTGCTGCCTCACACCTCAAGGTCGACAAGGAACTGCGCACGGTCTTCGGCGATGAGCTCATTAGAAGAATCAACGACGTTGTCGACACTTTGAAGAATCGTAGCGTCAAGGTCGAAACAGAAGGGGACTTCAGGACATATTACAACAAGGCGTTAGGGGCTCATCCCAAGAGCACCTTTTACGCCACTAGTCTGGCGTCCGAAGCATACTTCTGGAAGCCTGGTACCTACGAAGAGATGTTCCGTGAGTTCATGCGTAAGGGTGGGTCGATGAAGCGGATCTTCTTCCTGGAGAATGACCACGAGCAACTTTCAGCCGAAGAGAGGCGAGTTGTGAATGCCCATGCGACGTTGGGTGTCGATGTCTGGGTAATGAGTCGGAGACTTGTCCCAGCTCAATTCTTCACCCTCTTTATCGTAGAATCGAAGGGGAAGATATCGTGGGTGTCAGAGATAGACGCAACGGCGTTCATCACCAAGGGCGTGGCGTCTGCTGATAGGGACGCCAACGGAAAACTGGTGCGCATATTTGAGGAGCTATGTCGAACGGCCCATCATGTGCAAGACGATGAAACAATTATGCGCGCTCCGGTAGTTCAACGGATAGCGTGACTGGTACAATTCTCTCGCAAACCGCCAATAACCGTCGAGAGCAACAGGCTTCGTCCTCGCGGCTCAGGGCTGGGGCCCGCCCCATCTCGATCGTCGTGAGTGCTCGTAGGCGAGGACTGATGCTAGTGGTAGGATGGGTGAGCCGTGAGCATTCCCACCTTCGACCTCTCGGACTACACGTCCTGCGACACCTCGCTGCGGTCGCGCGGGATCGCGACGCTCGGCGGCGCGCTGGTGGACATCGGCTTCGTGGTGGTCGAGGGCCACCAGGTCGACGGGGGCCTGGTCCGCGACGTCTACTCGCTCTGGCAGCGCTTCTTCGCGCTCGACGAGGCGGCGAAGCGCCGGTATGCGGGGGTCGAGGGCGGCGCCCGCGGTTACACGCCGCTCGGGGTGGAGCATGCGCGAGACAACCCGACGCCGGACCTCAAGGAGTTCTGGCACGTCGGCCAGGAGCTGCCGCCCGATCATCCGCTGGCACACGAGTATCCGCCGAACGTCTGGCCGCGCGAGGTGCCCGAGCTCCGCCAGCCGACTCTCGCCCTGTACCACGAGCTCGAGCGGGTGGCCGAGCTGCTGCTGATGGCGCTCGCCGAGCACTTCGCGCTGCCCGAGGACGCCTTCGCGGCGATGATGCGCGGCGGCAACAGCGTGCTGCGCATCCTGCACTATCCGCCGGTGCCGCAGGTGCCGCCGTTGTCGCAGGCGGCGCCGGCGATGCCGGCGATGCCGGAGGCGGCCGGGCAGGACGGGCCGCCGGCTGCGCTGGCGCCGGCGCTGCGGGCGGCGCCGCACGAGGACATCAATCTCGTCACCCTGCTCTGCGAGGCGACCGACTCGGGGCTCGAGCTGCTGCGCCGCGACGGCGCCTGGCTGCCGGTCGAGGCGCGGCCCGGCCAGATCGTGGCCGACGCCGGCGACATGCTCTCGCGCGTCACCAACCAGGTGGTGCCGGCGACCACCCATCGCGTCGCCAACCCGCCGCCGAGCGCCAACCGCGACCGCTACTCGATGCCGTTCTTCGTGCATCCCTATGCGGCCTGCCATCTCGCCGTCCTCGAACGCTTCGTCTCGGCCGAGCGCCCCCGCCGCTTCCCGCCGGTGACCGCCGGCGAGCTGCTGGCGAGGCGGCTGGCCGAGATCGGCCTCAAGGGCTGAGGTCGCGTCCACTCCAAGGTCCAGTACCCCCGATCGCCCCCGATCACACCCGATCTCCGATGGAGGGATGACCATGCGCACGATCCGCCGCCGGCAGGACGCTCTCTCGCCCGCCCGAACCGCAGCCGGTACCGGCGGCGCTGCGGCCGGCGTGGCCTCCCTCCCGGCCGCCGTTTGGGCGAGGGTGCCGGATGCAGGGGATGCGGACTTCGGTGGCTCGCCAAAACGGCGGCCGGGAGGGAGGCCATGCCGGCCGTGTGGCGGCTGGTGGGCGCGGTGGGCGCGGCTCGCGCTGCTGGCCGGGTTGGTGGTGCCGGCGGCCGTCGCCGGGGCGGCGGGCAGAGCGGCCGAGCCGGCGCGCCGGCCCATCGCCGAGACCGATCTCTTCCGCTTCGTCTGGGTCGCCGACCCGCAGATCTCGCGCGACGGCAGGCACATCGCCTTCGTGCGGGTGACCGTGGACGCCAAGCACGACGGCTACGAGACGGCGCTGTGGATCGTCGATGCCGATGCCGCGACGGCCGCCGGCGCCGGAGCCGCCGGCGCCGGTGCCGGCGCGGGACCGCGGCCGCTCACCGCCGGCCCGCGCGACTCGGCCCCGCGCTGGTCGCCGGACGGCCGCCGGCTGGCGTTCCTCCGCCATGCCGGCAAGGGGGACCAGCTGTTCGTGCTGCCGCTCGACGGTGGCGAGGCACGGCAGCTCACGGATCTGCCGGGAGGCGCCAAGTCGCCGGCCTGGTCGCCGGACGGCAGGACGCTGGCATTCCTGAGCGAGACCAGCGCCGCGGACCTCGCCAAGCCCGGCGCCCGGGGCAAGGAGGCCGCGGAGGCGCAGCCTGCTTCGCCGGCGCCGCCGGGAGGGGGGGCCGCCGGCTTCGGACCAGGAGCCGCGGGACTCGGAGCCGGAGCTGCCGGAGCTGCCGGAGCGACCGGCGACGGCGCTGCCGGTCTCGGGGCGGCGCCAGCCGGCACGCCCGCGGCGGAGCACGAGGACCCGCTTCCCGAGCACCAGAGCGACGTGCGGGTCATCAGCCGCGCGGTCTACCGGCTCAATGGCGCCGGCTACCTCGATCCCACGCACCCGGACCACCTCTGGACGGTCGAGGTGCCGGAGGGGGGCGCCGCCGCGCCGCCGCCGCGCCAGCTCACCCGCGGCGAGCTCGCCGAGGAGGGGCCGGCCTGGGCGCCGGACGGCTCGCACATCTATCTCATCTCCGACCGCGTCAAGGAGCCCTACTACCAGGACGCGGCGGAGTCGATCTATTCAGTCCCGGCCGCCGGCGGCGAGCTGGTGAAGGTGGCGAGCTTCACCGGCGGCATCGCGAGCCTGGCGGTGAGCCCGGATGGCCGCCAGATCGCCTTCATCGGCGCCAGCGTCGCCAAGCCGACGCGCTCCTACGACCAGCCGGATCTCTGGGTGGTGGCGTCGGCGCCCGGCGGCGAGCCGCGCAACCTCACCGCCGCCTTCGACTTCGACATCGGCGCTCATCTCCTCGGCGACCAGCATCCGCCGCGCGGCGCCGGCCACGACGTGCCGGCCTGGAGCGCCGACGGCAGCTCGCTCATCGTGCCCGCCGAGGAGCGCGGGCGGGTCGAGCTGCGCCGCTTCGAGGTCCAGGACGGCCGGTCGCGCCAGGTCACCGCCGGCGATCACGAGGTGATGTCGTACTCGGCTGCCCCGGACGGCTCGCGCCTGGCGCTGGTGATCTCGACGCCCACCGCGATCGGCGACCTGTTCGCGCTCGATCTGCCGGCGGTGGCGGCAGCGGCCGGAGCGGCCGGAACCGGCGCCGGAACCGGGGAAGCCGGCACCGCCGGCACCGTCAGCGCCAGGGCCGCCGCGCCGCCGCTCCGCCAGCTGACGCACTTCAACGACGCTCTCTTCGCGCGGCTCACCTTGACGCCGCCGCAGGCGATCACCTACCGCAGCTTCGACGGCAGGGAGATCGAGGCCTGGGTGCAGCGGCCGCCCGGCTACCCGGCCGGCAAGCCGTATCCGATGATCCTCGACATTCACGGCGGCCCGCACGGCGCCTACGGCTACACGTTCTTCCACGAGACGCAGTGGATGGCGGCCAAGGGTTATGTCGTGATCTATCCCAACCCGCGCGGCAGCACCGCCTACGGCCAGGAGTTCGGCAACGTCATCCAGTACCGTTACCCGGGAGACGATTTCAAGGACCTGATGGCCGGCGTCGACGAGCTGGTGCGCCGTGGCGACGTCGATCCCAAGCGCCTGGGCGTTACCGGCGGCAGCGGCGGCGGGCTGCTCACCAACTGGACGATCACGCAGACCGATCGCTTCGCCGCCGCGGTGTCGCAGCGCTCGATCGCGGACTGGGCGGCCTGGTGGTACACGGCCGACTTCACCCTGTTCACGCCGCGCTGGTTCCGCGGCGCGCCTTTCGAGGAGCCGAAGGACTTCACGGCGCGCTCGCCGATCACTTTCATCAAGAACGTCAAGACGCCGCTGATGCTGATCGAGGGCGAGGCCGACTACCGCACCCCGCCGGCCGCCGGCGGCGAGACGATGTTCCGCGCCCTCAAGTACCTGCACCGGCCGGTGGTCATGGTGCGCTTCCCGGGCGAGAGCCACGAGCTCTCCCGCTCGGGACGTCCCTGGCACCGGGTCGAGCGCCTGCAGCACATCGTGCGCTGGTTCGACAAGTACCTGAAAGGGGAGAAGACCGATCTCTATGACGTGCCCTGACGGCAGCCGCCCGCAGGGCAACGCCGCGAGCGCGCCTCGGGGTCACCGGCAGGCGGTGGGGGCACGGGCATGACGAGCGCGGAGCCGTTGCAGACCCTGGAGGTGACGTCGAGCCGCGAGTGGCGCGCCTGGCTCGCCGAGCACCACGGCCGCGAGACGGGGATCTGGCTGGTGTTCTGGAAGAAGCACACCGGCAAGACCGCCGTCTCCTACCAGGACGCTGTGGACGAAGCCCTCTGCTTCGGCTGGATCGACACCCTCGTGCGGCGCCTGGACGACGACCGGTACGCGCAGAAGTTCACGCCGCGCAAGCCGAAGAGCCATTGGACCGAGGCGAACCGGCGGATCTTCGCGCGCCTGGTCGAGGAAGGCAGGATGACTCCCGCCGGCCTGGCGAAAGGGCCGCCGCTCTAGCCCGGGCAGGCTGCCGCTCCTCCTTCAGCTCGCGGCGGCGCGCCGGCGGAGAGGCCGGAACAAGGTTCGGATGTCCTCGGCCAGCAGCTCGGGCTCCTCCCATGCGGCGAAGTGCCCCCCGCGTGGGAAGTCCGTCCAATGCCGGACGTCGTAGCCGCGCTCGATCCATGCCCGGGGAGGGAACGGCGCCTCGCGCGCGAAGTGCGCGATACCGCAGGGCACGCCGACGTAGTCCCCCTGGCGGAAGTGGAGCGGGGAGAGCCTCACCTCGTAGTAGAGCCGGCAGGACGAGTGGATGGTCTCGGTCATCCAGTAGAGGGTGACGTGGGCGAGCAGCTCGTCCCTGGTGAAGCGGCTTGCCAGGTCGCCGCCGCAGTCGGCCCAGTCGCGGAACCTCGTCAGCAGCCAGGCCGCGAGGGCCGCGGGAGAGTCGTTCAGGCCGTAGGCCAGGGTCTGCGGCTCGATGCGTTGGACGTGGTCGTAGGCGCCGTGATCGTCGAGCCAGCGCGCGTCGTCGTCGAGGAATTGGCGCTCCGCCGGGGAGAGATCCTCGGGCGAGCGGACATGGGGCCGGTAGGAGCCAGGGATGTAGTTGAGGTGGATGCCGAGGACGTTCTCGGGATGGCGCAGGCCCAGGATGGTGCTCACGCTGGCGCCGAAGTCGCCTCCCTGCGCCGCGAAGCGCTCGTATCCCAGCGCCTTCATCAGCCGCACCCAGATCTCGGCGACGCGGAAGAGGTTCATCCCGGGCCGGCGCGGACGATCGGAGAAGCCGAAACCGGGGAGGGAGGGAACGATCACGTCGAACGAGTCCGCTGGGTCCTGGCCGCAACCCGCCGGGTCGGCGAGCAGCGGGATGATGTCGAGCATCTCCAGGAACGAGCCGGGCCAGCCGTGCGTGATGACCAGCGGCATGGGCGCCGGGCCCGTGCCGCGCGCGTGGATGAAATGGATGCCGGTCTCGCCGTCCTGGAAACGGAAGTGATCGAAAGCGGCCAGGCGCGCGACCTGGGCCCGCCAATCGAATTCATCGGCCCAGTAGCGGCAGAGCTCCCGCAGGTACTCGAGATCGGCGCCGTGCCGCCAGCCCGCATCCGTGAGCGCATCCGGCCACCGCGTGCGTTGCAGCCGCGCGTGCAGGTCGGCCACGGCCGCGTCGGAGTAAGGGATGACGAACCGTTCGATGCTCATGGCTTCCTCGGTGCCGCCGAGCCGACCATCAGGCCGTCGAGGGCTCCCTTCTCACGGCGCCGTGGCGAGACCTTCTTGGCGGGCCGCGGCGATCAATCGCTCGTCGGCGCAGACGAACAGGCACGGCTCTCCGAGTCCGTCGCGCAGCTCCAGGCAGGAAGCCAGCTGAATGCCGTCCGGAGCGCGCAGGGCAAGGCGAGACAGCAGCGCGACGGCGCGCGAGACGACGTCGGGACCGAGCTCGACGACGAAGAGCGTCGCGAAATCACGATGCAGGGCTGCCAGGGCACGGTCGCGTTCCGCGGGAGGGAAAGCACCCTCGCGGCACCGCCGGGCGAGCGCCGACGCGACCTCCACCTCGGACAGCCGCGAGGTTGCCGCGATGCCGCCGCTCAGCAGGTCGCGAACGCGACGCGCTCCCGGCTCGGCCACGTAGCGCTTGACCAGCGCGCTGGCATCGAAGTAGCGAAGCTCCGGGGCGGCGGCGGCCGTCTCAGAAGCGATCGTCCCGCTCCTCGACCAGCGCCTGCGAGACGGAGGACGACGTGGCGATCGGGCGGAAATCCATGAGCGGAGACGACTCCCGGACTTCCCGGCTCACCAGTCCCCGGGCAGCCAGCTGGTAGAGCCGCTCTTCCAGGTCGGAACCGGCCGCGATCGGGCGCAACTCGGCGATCGGCCGTCCTCGCTCGGTCACGATGAGCGTCGCACCTGCCTTGACCTGCCGCATATAGGCTCCCAACCGGGTCTTCAGTTCCCTGCAACCGACGGCGAGCGGACGGGAGAGTGATGACCCCATGTAGTCATTGTGACCTCTTGCCGGCATGGGGTCAAGCCTCGGCGGGTACTGGCTCATCCGTCTTGGCGCCTCAGGGTGGCGGCTCGATCGTGCCCAGGCCCCGGGCGGCGAGGCGACGGTTCAAGGCGGGCAGGTCGGTCGCGCGCAGGGTCGCGCCGGCGGCGAGGACGCGGTCGAGCTGGGCGCGGTAGGCGGCGAAGGCGGCTGCCGCCTGTGCGGTGGGGGCGGCGTCGCCGGTGCCGACGCTGACGGCGAGGGCGGCGAGGCCGCCGTGGACGACCGTGAGGCTTGGCTCCGGCTCGGGCGCCTCCGCGAAGTCGCGCTCGCGCCCGATCAGCTCGTCCAGCCTCCGCTGCAAGGCGGTCACCGCGGTGGCGAGATCCCGGCCGCCGGCGCCCAGCTGCGCCGCGAGCTGCGCGAGCCGGGCGGCGAGCTCGCGCAGCTGCTGGATGGCCTGGTGGCTCTCGCCGAGCGCCGCGTCGATGCGGCGCGCCAGGGCCAGCTGGGCGGCGAGAGCCGGCGCCGGGACGTCGACGCGCGGGTCCTGCTCGACGCGGAGCGAGCCGGTCGAGGTCCGGCCACCCGCGGTCAGCAGCAGGCGGTAGGTGCCGGGAAGCACCAGCGGACCCTCGGGCTCGAGCGGCGTGTCCTCGCCATAGACGGCGTCCATGCTCGCCTGGGGGCGAAGGGTGGGCGGCGGCGGATAGCGCAGGTCCCAGACGAAGCGGTTGAGGCCCGCGCGCCGGGCGAGCGGGCCAGGCGGACGGAGCCAATAGGCGGGGTAGGCCGCCGCCTCTCCCGGCCGCCGCGGCGGGTCGCCGCTGGTGAAGCGGCGCACCCGTTCGCCGCGCTCGTCGAAGATCTCCAGCGTGACCTCGCCGGCCGCCTCGGCGCCGAGCCAGTAGTCGATCAGCGCGCCCGCGGGTGGATTGGAGCCGGCTGGAGTCTCGGGCGGGAGCGGGGTCTCGCGGTTCTCGCCGCGGCGCCTGCGGATGGCCGGGGCGGGGGTGAAGAGGTGGATCGGCGACGCGACGACCGCGGCGTCGAGCTGGCGCAGCGGCGCCAGGCCGTCCAGCACCCAGAACGACCGGCCGTGGGTGGCGGCGATCAGGTCGTCGCCGTGGACGGCGAGGTCGCGGACCGAGACCGCCGGCAGGTTGAGCTGCAAGGTCTGCCAGTGATCGCCGTCGTCGAAGGAGACGTAGACGCCGCTCTCGGTGCCGGCATACAGCAGCCCGCGGCGCCGCGGGTCCTCGCGCACCGCGTGGACGTAGGCGGTGGCCGCGATGCCGGCGGCGATCGGCGCCCAGCTCTTGCCGTAATCGCGGGTGCGCAGCGCGTAAGGGCGAAGGTCGTCCACCTGGTGCCGGTCGATGGCGACGTAGGCGGTCCCGGCGTCGTGGCGTGACGCCTCGACGAGGCTGACCATGCTCCACTCGGGCAATCCGGGGGGTGTCACGTCCTGCCAGGTCTTGCCGTCGTCGAGCGTGAGATGGATGAGGCCGTTGTCGCTGCCAGCCCAGATCTCGCCGTCGCGGACCGGCGACGGCGCGATGCTGTAGACCACGGCCTTGCCGCCATCGGCGCGAGCTCCCCGAGCGGTGCGATCGGCCCGAGCGGTGCGAGCGTCCGGCGCCTCGCGGCCGGGAGCGGCGGGAGCCGGCCGCTGGTTCCCCACGGTCAGGTCAGGGCTGATCACCGTCCAGCTCATGCCGCGGTCGGTGGAGCGGTGCACGAACTGCGATCCCTGGTAGATCGCGTACGGCGGCTGCGGCGAGATCGCCAGCGCCGGTGTCCAGGGATAGCGGTACACGACGCCCTTCCCCGTCTCGCCGCCGGGCGGACCGACGGTCGGAGAGACGTCCTGCACCTGGCTGGTGCGCCGGGAGTAACGGAAGAGCTGGCCGCCGGGGTTGCCGCCGTAGGCGGCATCGGGGTCGGTGGGGTCGGGCAGGATGTACCCGCTCTCGCCCGTGCCGGTCGAGAACCAATCGCGGAAGGTGATCTGTCCGGCATCGCTGCGGCTGATCACCGCCGCCGTGCCGCTGTCCTGCTGCGCCCCGTAGATCGTGTACGGGAAGCGGTCGTCGGTCGCGACGTGGTAGATCTGAGCGGTCGGCTGGTTGAACCAGCTGCTCCAGGTGGCGGCGCCGTCGACGCTCACCGCGGCGCCCTGGTCGCTGCCCAGGATCATCCGCCGTGGGTCCGATGGATCGATCCAGAGCGAGTGGTAGTCGTCGCCGCCTGGCGCTCCCTTGATCGCCTCGAAGGTCCGGCCGCCGTCGGTCGAGCGATAGAGCGAGACGTTGGCGACATACACGGTGCCCGGATCGCGCGGGTCCGCGGTCAGCCCTCCGAAGTACCAGGGTCGGCTGGTGATGCGCCGGTCCGCGCCCACCCGGAGCCAGGTCTCGCCGGCGTCGTCGGAGCGATACAGGCCGGGCTGGTGCGGGTCGTCGATCAGCGCGTAGACCCGCCGCGGGCGCGCGGCGGCGTCGCCGCGCGCGAGGTCGCGGCCGGGCGCGCCGCCGGCGACCGCCAGGCCGATGCGTCCCATCGGGCCGGCCGGCAGCCCGTGCCCGAGGAGCTCCTGCCAGGTGAGGCCCCCGTCCCTCGACCGGAACAGCCCGCCGCCGGGACCGCCGAGCGGGGCATAGGTGCTCCAGGGCGGACGGCGCACGTTCCACAGCGCCGCGTAAACCGTCCGCGGATCGCCGGGGTCGGCGGCGAGGTCGATGGCGCCGGTGTCGTCGTCGCGGTGCAGCACCCGCTGCCAGCTCTTGCCGCCGTCGGCGGTCCGGAAGACGCCGCGCTCCGGATTCGGTCCGAAGCCGTGGCCGAGCGCGGCCACCAGCCCCACCTCCGGGCGCTGCGGATCGATCAGGATGCGGCCGATCTGCCGGCTGTCGCGCAGGCCGGCGGGTTGGAAGGTGCGGCCGCCGTCGGTCGAGCGGTACATGCCGTCGCCCCAGGAGATATCGGAGCGCATGTCCGCTTCGCCCGTCCCGACCCAGACGACGTCCGGGTCGGACGGCGCCACCGCCAACGCGCCGATCGAACCGCTCGGCGGACCGTCGAAAACCGGCGTCCAGACCCGCCCCGCGTCGCCGCTGCGCCACACGCCGCCTCCCACGGAGCCGAAGTAGAACGCCTCCGGCCTGCCCGGCACGCCGGTGACCGCCAGCACGCGGCCGCCGCGGAACGGACCGATCAGCCGCCAGTGCAGCGCCGCGCCGAGCGGCGCCGGGTACGGCGGCGGTCCAGACGGCGAGGCGGCCTGGGCGGTTGCGCCCGGTGTGAAGGGCGCAGGCGCCGGCCGCGATGCCAGTGAGGCGGGTGGTACCGGCGATGCTTGTAGGGCGGGCGATGCCGTGGGTTGCAGTGGCACCGCCGGCGCGAGCGGTGCGACGGCGCATGCCAGCGCGGTCAAGAGGCGTCTTGCAGGGCGCATCGGTCTCCTTCCTCCGTCGGTTCCCGCGAGCGGAGTGTGTCAGCAGCAGCGTGGCTGGTCCAGGGGTCTATTACACAAGTGGGCTCGAGAGCAGCTTCCATCCTCCGCGGCTGGGGAGAATCTACTGGAGCAGCAGCGGCGCTCGTCTTCGCTCCAGGAGAAGATTTAGAATGCCCGAAGCGATGGAGCCAAGGATTCTTGGTGAGATCTCCGACCCGCAGGTCATTGCGAGAGGTGTCTCGCTCATGGTCCGGAGGCGGCTCCGAAAGCTCTACGGCCAGGGTTGGTGGCGCAAGCTCAAAGGGGTTGCCACTGTGCGGCTACCAGACGGGTACGTGACCCTCGCTGAGGTACACTGGTATGAGGCGCACGGCGTAGGCCGCAGAGAGCTCAAGATCAAGCGGCTGCTGGAGCCACCGAGTGAGTGACGATACCTTCGTTCTGTGCATCGACAACCGGGGCTATGGCGCGTCCCTCGAGCAGCGCAAGGTCTATCGTGCGCTGAGCGATCCTGTAGCCGAGAAGCACGCCATGGTTCGGGTCGTCGACGAGTCCAGCGAGGACTACCTGTTCCCGGCCAAGCTCTTCGTCCCCATTGCAGTGCCGCGGGCCGCGGCCAAAGCCTTCCGAGCATCCCGCCGTCCTAGCGCCGCCCGAGCGCTCAGCCGGCGCCGAGCCAGCACCTCGGGCCGAGCGCTGTCCCGCGTCGCCAGCGACGACTAGGCAGCGGAGCGGCCGCCGGGGTCGGCCGGCGGCAAGGAAGGCGGCGGGCCGGGTGGTGGGGCGGCGAGGCTGTCGCCGGCGCCGAGCTCCTTGGCGAAGATGAGCTTGTCGTCGCCCGGGCGGTAGAAGCCCTTGATGCGGGCGGCCAGCGGATAGCCGCTCTTCTCGTAGAAGCGGATGGTGGCGCCGTAGCTCTCCTGCGAGGAGGTCTCGATCAGCAGCAGCCGCCCCGCCGTGGCGCGCACGTCGGCCTCGGCGAAAGCGAGCAGCGCGCGGCCGTACCCCGCCCCCTGGCACGCCGGATCGACGGCGATCCAGTAGAGGTCGTAGGTGCCCTCGGTGAGCGGCGTCGGGCCGTGGCACTCGTAGCCCGCGACCCTGCCGCTCTCGTCTTCCGCCACGTAGGCGCGGTAGTCGCCACGCGGGAAGGCAGGGTCGGCCAGCGCCTCGTCGACGACCTCCATCGCGATGGCGATCTCGGCGGCGGTGAAGTTGCCGGTGGCGGTGACCACCTCCTGGATGCGCGCGCGGTCGCGCGGCTCGAGCGGACGGATGCGCAAGGTTCAGATCCTCGGGGAAGCTGTCGTCAACCTGGCGGCGCCTCGGTGGCCGCCCGCGCCACGGTCTCGATGGCGATGGCGGCGACCGCGGCGCCGTAGTCGAGATCGATGTTCTCCATCGTATCGTGGCTGTCGTGGTAGCCGTGGCGGTTGATGTCGTAATTCTCCATGAACAGCACCGCGGGCACCCCGGCATCGGAGAAGATCTGGCCGTCGGTGTTGTAGAGCGTGCTGTGCGGATCGATCTGCGGCCGCACCTCGCCGCGCAGCTGCGGGTGCAGCGCCAGCGCCGGCATGCTCTTGCCGTCGGCGCTGCGCCGCCCGCGCTTGCAGGCGCGGCGCGCGCGCCGGTTCCAGAGCGGCGCGAGGCGGTTCCAGGCGCGATTCGCGAGATGGGCCTGCAGGGCGAGCCACATCGACTCGGGCCCGGCGCCCGGGCAGATCTGGAAGACGTCGCGCTCGCGATCGTTGTTGTGGGCGATCATGTCGAGCACGTACAGCCCCTGCACGCGGGTCTCCGACAGGTCGAGCCAGCCCTCCTGGTCATCGCCGGGCGCCGGCGCCTGGGCCTGGCCAGGGCCGGCGCCGGCGCCGGTTCCGGCACCCAACGGAGCGTCGGGGCGCGTGCGCAGCCGCAGCGTGCCCTCGACCAGCGACTGCGTGAGGTGGCGCGCGCCCAGGCAGTCGGAGGGGAACTCCTCGCCGGTCAGGTGCACCAGCCAGACGTCGCAGCCTAGCTGGCCGGCGCGGCTCATCTCGAGGAAGATCGGGGCGGCCAGCATCAGCGCCACCGTCGCCGAATGGTTGTCGTCGGCGCCGGCGGCGGCGAGGCGCGGCCCGTGGCCGCCGTGCTGGTAGCCGTAGCGGTCTTCCATGTAGGCCGTGTCGTAGTGGTCGGCCATGATCACGGCGCGCCCGCGGTCGCGGCCGGGGATGGCGATCAGCAGGTTGCGCTCCTCGAGATGTCCCTGCTGGTTGCCCAGCCAGCCGCCCGACCAGCCGAAGTCGAAGTCGGTCTGCCAGCGGAACGGCAGGTCGCCGGCGGCGGCCTGGCCGTCCATGCCGCGGGCGGCAATCAGTTGCAGGTAATAGTCCAGCAGGTACTCGGCGAGGGCGTCGAGGTCGCGCTGGCGATGGGTGAGCTGCGCCAGGGTGACCGGGTCGCGCACGACGTCGGCGTTGTCCTTGTTGACGAAGCGTCCCTCGGCGAGGAAGGCGATGCGCTTCCAGTAGGCCTCCTCGAAGCGCCGATTGGCGGTGTGCCGGAAGGTGAGCGGCGGCTCTTCGCCGCCTGCCGCTCCGGCGCCTCCTGCTCCAGCGCCTGCTGCTCCGGCGGCGACCGCGCCGGCGGCGGCACGCGCGGACTTCGCCTTCGCCGCCGTCGGCGCCACCGCCTGCGCTTGCGGCGCCGCCATCGCGATACGGGCGCGCAGCTCGCCGGCGAGCCCCGGCGGTGCGCCGGCGTCCGGGCCCGGCGACGGCCTGCCGTCCCCGGCCCCAGCCGGCGCCGCCGCCAGCCTGTCCAGCCAGGCCGCGAGCGTCTCGTCCTTCCGCAGCCGGACCAGCGCCCTGGCGAAGCTCTCGGGCAGCGGCGCATCGCCGAGCAGCTGCCAGGCGTCGAGCAGCTTGCGCGCGTTGTCGACCGCGCGCCGGACATCGACGATCGCGGCTCCCGGTGGCTTCGATGGCGGCGTCGCCGGGTGGGCCAGATCGATGGCGGCGCGGTGGGCCGGCCTGGCGAGCAGGCGCGGCCAGAGCTCCACCGGGTGCGCGAGGTCCGGCTGGCTGGCGCGGTAGGCAGTCAGGTAACCGAGAGGGGCTCCCTCCACCAGCGCCGGTTGGCCGCCGCCGGCGTCGGGCAGGGCCGCGAGCAGACGGTGCCAGTAGATCTCGTGCTCGCCCACTCGCATCGCCGGGTAGAGGAAGCGGTAGCCGAAGGTGCCGCCCGCCGCCAACCGTCCGGCGGCGGCGGCGAGCTCGGCGCGTCCGGCATGCGGGCCGTCGAGCAGCAGGCTGTAGTCGTGGGTCCAGAGCTGGGAGTTGCGCGCCATCGGCTTGCCGTAGAGGCCGAGGTCGTCGGCGTCGGCGCTGAACAACACGTGCGCCATGCGGTCCTCATGGCCGCTGACCGCGAGAGCGTCCTCCTGCCGCTCGATCCGCTGCCAGCGGTGGGTGCGGCGGAAGCTGTTGCGGACGGGCCCATGCTCGGTGGCGGGCTCCGGGTGGTCGGCGTGGGGCTCGTGCAGCCAGCCCGACTGCGGCACGCGCAGCCGGTGAATCTCCTCGCTGCGCTCGATCGGATGGAGCAGCGGGATCTGCAAGGCCAGCGGCAGCTCGCGGGCCAGCGCGCGGTACGGCGGCGCGCCCCAGAAGACCAGGCTGCCGGGGAAGGGGAGCAGCTGGAGCTCGCCGGCCAGGTAGGCGCGTCGCACCTCCTCGGGCAGGCCGGCGAAGGGGCGGAAGGTGAGCAGGAAGCGCACCGCCGCCGCCGGCTCGTCCTGCCGCCACATCAGCGGCGCCGTCCAGGAGGGCAACCCGTGCTCGCGCCAGAAGCCGATGCCCGACGTGCCGGAAGCGCCGGCGGCGCGGCCGCCGCCGCCGCCCTCGCCGCCCTCGCCGCTCTCCGGGAGGACAGTGCCTCCGGCCCCCTCGATGCCGCCGGGCAGGATGCGGAAGCCCTGCGCGAGCAGATCGCGGATCGCCGCGTCGGCGCTCAACGGCGCGCCGCCGGCGGCGTCCGCGGTGTCCGCGCCATTGGCGGCCACGGCGCCGGTCAGCCGGCGGCAGAAGGCGAGGCCCGCGGCCGCCGCCAGCTCTTCGCCGGGGGCGCTCCAGAAACCGCGCCAGAACGGGCGCGCCGGTCCCTGCTCGCTGGCGCCGAACAGGGTCCAGCGCACCCGCCCCTTGTCGTCCTGGGTGCGGGTCAGGGCGAGCGGCGAGAGGACCAGGTAACGCTCGTGCCGCGGCGCCCCGGCGCCGGCCAGCGGCTCCGGCCAGAAGGGATTGTCGCGCAGCTTCACCCTGCCGAGGCCGTGGGCGCGGTCGCCGCGTCCGAGGCGTTGCAGGGTATGGAGCAGCTGGCCCGCCACGTGGACGAGACCCGGGCGCAGCTCGAAAGTCTCCTCGTACTCGGTGACCCGCCAGCCCCACGGATCGTCCTCGGCGAACAGCACCGCGTCCCGGGCGCCGCCATAGGCGCGGCGGCCGAGGCGCGGCGGCGGCATGAACTCCGAGTAGGCGGGGATCGGGTAGGCGCCGGGTCGCCGGCACCAGGGCCCGGGTGGCAGCAACTGCTTCCATCCTGCGGCTGGCTCGGTCACTGTCGACCTCGAGGCCCCGGGCCCGGTGGGTGCTGCAGCGTCGCTCGTGGCCGCTCCCCCCCCGCCCGTCCCGGGCGGTGCGGCGCGGCACGGTGCAGCGCGACGGCGACGCGACGGCCCGATTATAGCCGCGCCTGGTGACCAGGCTCGCGGCGGCGCGCGAGGCGACAGCCCACGAGCTACCGGGTCCGAACCCTCACACAGACCAGCGTGACGTCATCGCTCGGCTCGCGGTCGCCGCGCCAGGCGGCGGCGCGCGCCACCAGGCGCCGGAGGGTCTCGTCCGCCGGAGCGCCGCCTGCCGCGCGCAGGGCGCTCGCCGCGCCGTCGTAGCCGAGCACGGTCCCGGCCGGATCGAGCAGCTCGACGAAGCCGTCGCTTGCCAGCAGCAAGGTGTCGCCTGGCGCCAGTGCCGCGCTGCGCTCCTCCCAGGCGGCGTCCAGCCCCGAGCCGAGGGGCAAGCCCGCGGCGCCGAGCTCCTCGACCTGCCCGGTACGGGCGCGATAGAGCAGCACCGGGGGCATCGCGGCGCAACAGACGGTGACCGTTCGCGGAGTGATGTGGGCCATGGTCAGGCACATGTGGAGGTGCCGGAGGTTCATGCGGCGCAGCGCGCGGCTGCATTCGGCGAGCGCCTGCGGTAGGGTCTGCCCGTCGCCGAGCACCGAGAAGAGAGCCTTGATCGCCGTCACCAGGGTGCCCGACGGCAGACCGTGGCCGGTGGCGTCGCCGACGGCGACGAGAAGGCTGCCGTCCTCACGGAGCTTGAAGTCGTAGAAGTCGCCGCCGACCTCGGTCGCCGTGGTCATGGCGGCGGCCGTCTCGAGCCCCGCGGTCTGCGGCAGGCTGGCCGGCAGCATCGAGAGCTGGAGCTCCCGCGCGGCGGCGATTTCGGAGCCCTTGCGCGTGTTCTCCGCCTCGAGCAGGCGGCGGCGCAGCTCTTGCTCGTGGGCCGCGCGCTCCTGGTCCAGGACCTGCGCGGAGAGGGTGCGCACCTCCGCCAGCCGGCGCTCGAGGTGGACCCTGGTGCGAGCGAAGGACTGCGCCAGGTAGAGCGACATCGCCACGGCGAAGGCGAGCATGCCGACGATGTACCAACCGGTGATGCCGGGAAGCGCCGGCACGGCGCCGAGGTTGAGCAGGATCTGGAGCACGACGGTCGCGCCGAGCAGTGCCAGGCCGATGAAGAGGATCGAGGCCCCCTCGCGAGGGAGGGCCTCGGCGTTCCTCCCGACGCGGAAGCTCTCGACGACCATGGCGCCGAAGTAGACGTACCAGCCGCCGGATCGCGCCAGCGGGCTGGGGTCGAACCAGCTCCACACCGCGAGCCCGCAGCCGGCGACCGCGAAGCCGATCCAGGAGCGCGGCAGCCGCGCCGTGCGCACGGCGAAGAAGGTGAGCATGACGAAGAAGATCGCGGCCAGGATGAACGGCGTGCCGGCACGGAGCGCCAGCTCCCGCCACGCGTCGGTCGTGGTCCGCAGGACCACCAGGTCGTGGGCGACGATGCCGGCGAAGGCCACCATCGAGGCCGCGTAGAAGAGGTTCTCGCGGGACTTCGGGTAGGCCCAGAACAGCGCCAGGTGAAGCAGCGCCAGCGCCGAAGGCAAGACGATGAGGGTCGCTTCCACCCAGCTCCGCCGGCGCTCCTCCGCGATCCCCTGGACGCCGTTCGCGGTCGTTCCGAGCGACAAGCGGAAGCCCCGGCCCGGCGGCAGACTGCCCGCGGGTCCGGCGCCGCTCAACTCGTAGCGCACGGCAAGCAGGTGCACGGGCCTCGAATCGAAGCGCGCCGCGCCGAAGGCACCATGGCCGAAATCAGCGGCCGTCGTGCCGAGAGCGGGCTCCGAGCCCAGGATGGCGTGGCCGTCGAGGAACACCCGCGCGGCGCCGGGCGCCTCCACGCGGATCGCCAGGCCCTTGCCGGCAAGAGCCGCTTCGAGGCGCAGGTGACGGCGGAACCAGCCGACCCCAGGCCAGCCGCCCGCCGGGAGCCTGCCGGGCTCCAGCTGGGGCTCGACCAGCTCCCACCTGGAGTCGTCGAAGGCAGGGTCGGACCACCTCGGGTCGTCGCCCGGATGGAAGCGCCACGCGCGCAGCAGCTCGATCGCCTCGCCCCTGGCCAGGATCGCCTGCTCGAGCCGCGCGGGCGCGGGTTCCTGGCCGTGCACGGCCGAGGAGGCGAGGACCAGGCCGAGGATCAGCGCGCCGCGGCGGACCCCGGCGAGGCGGCCGAGCGCTTCCTGGTCCGGGGCTTCCGTGCTCGACGGCATCGTCCTCCTCCCTCGATGCAAGCGACGCAAGCGATGCAAGCGATGCAAGCCTAGCAGCGGGGGAAGCCGCATGCCTGCGCGCCGGAACCGATCATCGCTCGGCGCGTTACGATCTACCATAGGGCCGGTGCCGGGCCGGGGAGGAGAGATTCTTCCACGGCGCGCCCGGTTCGCTCACCTGCTTTGCCTTTTCATCCGGGCCGCGCGCGCTTCCTCGCCGCTGCGAGGCGGTGAGCCGCGGCCGTCCAAAGGAGAGTCGATGCGCCAGCTCCACCGCCGCACCCTGTCAGCTCGCAGCTCGTCCGCCGCCCTCGACGTCGCCGTCGCGGTCTCGCTCCTCGTCTTCCTGGCGGCGCTGTCCGCCGCCGCACCGGCCGCCGCGGGCGCTTCGGCGAGCGCGGCGCAGGCCGCCGCATCGCCGGCCGCCACTCCGTCGCATGCGGCGCCTCCCGCGGCGTCGCCCTCGGCTTCGCCGTCCTCCTCGGGAGCGTCTTCCGGCTACCGGGTGCACCGGACGCTCGCGGTCGGCGGCGACGGCGGCTGGGATTACCTGGCCTTCGACAGCGCCACGCGCCGTCTCTACATCACCCGCTCCACCCGCGTCATCGTGCTCGATCCGGACTCCGGCAAGGTGGTGGGAGAGATCCCGAACCTCTCGGGAGTGCACGGCGTCGCGCTGGCGCCCGATCTCGGGCGCGGCTTCATCAGCAACGGCCGCTCCGACACGGTGACGGTGTTCGACCCGAAGAGCCTGAAGGTGCTGTCGGAGCTCAAGTCGACCGGTCAGAATCCCGACGCCATCCTGTACGACCCGGCATCGCACCGCGTCTTCGCTTTCAACGGCCGCAGTGCCAGCGCCACCGTCTTCGAGGCGGCCTCCGGCACGGTCGCCGCCACCATCCCGCTCGGCGGCAGGCCGGAGTTCGCCGCCAGCGACCGCCGCGGCAACGTCTTCGTCAACATCGAGGACAAGAACGAGCTGGTGGCGATCGACGCCGCCAAGCTCACCGTCGCCAAGCGCTGGCCGCTCCCCGGCTGCGACGAGCCGTCGGGCCTGGCCATCGACGCCGCGCACCAGCGGCTGATCGTCGGCTGCGGCAACGAGACCGCGCTGATCGTCGACAGCGCCAGCGGCCGCGTGGTCGCCAAGCTGCCGATCGGCAAGGGCGTCGACGCCACCGGCTTCGATCCCGGGGTCGGTCTCGGGTACGCCTCCTGCGGCGACGGCACGTTGACCGTGATGCGCGAGGAGACGCCGGACCGCTGGACGGTGGCCGCCAAGGCCGCCACGCGCCAGGGAGCCCGCACGATGGCGGCGGACGAGAAGACGCACGAGGTCTACCTGGCGACCGCCGAGTTCGGGCCGCGTCCGGCGCCGACCGCGGCGGAGCCTCACCCGCGGCCACCCATGGTCCCGGGCAGCTTCGTCGTCTTGGTCGTCGGCCCCTGAGCGCCCGGGGGGTAGAATGGCGGCAGCCGGTCAGGGCTTCGCGGAGGGCTGTCGTCGATGACGGATTCGGGTCGAACGCGGCGATCGTGGCGATCGTGGCGATCGTGGGCGGGGAGGGCGGCCCCCTGGCTGGCCGCGGCGATGCTCGTTGCCGCTGGCCTGGACGCCGCGGCGGCGGGCGCGGCGATCCCGGCGGCGGGCGCGGGACCGGCCGCCGCGACGGGTGCTCGCGCGAGCGCTGGTGGCGCGGCGAGCCCGGCGGCCAGCGCGGCGAGCCCGCCGGCCGGCGCGGACTCCCGCTTCGCCCCCGTGCCCGGACCTTACGCCGTCGAGGCGATGAACCTCGACTGGTTCGACCGGGACCGGAACCGGCAGGTGCCGGCGCGGGTCTATTTCCCCCGCCATGAGCCCGGTCCGTTCCCGGTGCTGGTCTTCTCGTCCGGCCTCGGCGCCGGCCGCAACAACTTCGAGTTCCTCGGCCGTCACCTGGCGAGCCACGGCTACGTCTCGGTGCACGTCCAGCACCTCGGCAGCGACGACCAGGCCGGGAAGAGCGGCGCCGAGGCGCGCGAGGCGCTGATCAAGGCGGCGCGCGATCCCCGGATCGGCCTCACCCGGCTGCTCGACCTGGTCTTCGCGCTCGACCAGGTGGGTGCCCTCGCCGCCAGCTCGCCGGTGCTGCGCGGCCGTATCGACCTCGGGGCGGTGGCGGTCGGCGGCAACAACCTGGGAGCGTGGACGGCGCTCGCCGCCGCCGGCCTGGCGATGGTGGGCAAGGACGGCGAGGAGAGCTCGCTGCCCGATCCGCGAGTCAAGGCGGCGCTGCTGTTCTTTCCGCCGCCGGCTGCGGCCCAGGGCGCCAGGATGCGATTCGAACACGTCAAGGTGCCGTGCCTGCACGTGGTCGGCGCTCCGGCCGGCGACCGCGACAGCGATGCGCAGGCGGCGGCCCGGAGCATCGCCTTCGACCAGATCGCCGGCGCCGACCAGGTGCTGGTGACGATGCTCGCCGCCGCCGCCGGTGCGCCGGCGGCAGCCTCCGCGGCCGCTGCGCCGGCACCAACCTCCCCCGGCGCCCGCGGTCGCCCCGCCGGCGCCGCGGGTCGCGGCGAGACTGCCGCCGGCCGCGGCACCGGCGCTGCCGCCGCCCCGGAACCGGACCGCGCCAAGGTGATGCCGGGCTACCTGAAGGCGATCTCCACGGCCTTCCTGGACGCCACCCTGCGTCACGACGCCGCGGCGAAGAGCTGGCTGGCCGGCGGCGGTCTCGCCGCCTACCTGGGTGCCGGCGCCCGGGTCGAGACGCGCTCGAAGTGAGGGGTCCCGAGGTGGGTAGTGGGTCAGCTTCCCGCGAGGATCCCTCCCCTCCTGCCCCCTTTGGGCGAGGCACCCAAAGTCCGAGGTCGGTTCCCTTGGGACCCCTCGCCCAAAGGGGGCAGGAGGGGAGGGACCCTCGCGAGCTGACCCACTACCCCCGAAGCGGGGTAGGATAGACGGGTCCCGACCGCGCCATGGCCGATCTCGCGAGTCTCACCGCCGACGACTTCGCCGCCCACTCCGGCAGCAGCTACCTGCTGCGCTTCGCCGACGGCGCCGAGCCAATCCCCCTGGAGCTCGTCGAGGTCACCGCCGGCGGCGCCGGCCCGCGGCGCGGCGGGCGCCCCTTCTCGCTGGTCTTCCGCGGGCCGCGCAGCCCCTCCCTGCCGCAGGCGCAGTACCGGCTCGAGCACGCCGCCATGGGCGAGCTCGACATCTTCCTGGTGCCGATCGCACTCGATGCGCAGGGGCTGTGCTACGAAGCGGTGTTCAACTGACCTTGCCGATACCGCCCACTCACCGGCTACCTCACGAGGGGACGCGCCTCCCTTCCTGCTCGCCGGGAAGTTACTCTCGAGCTCCCGCGGTCCACTCCATCAGCAGGTAGATGCCGCCGTCGTCGAGGCGGCGGAAGCCCAGGCGCTCGTAGAGCCGCAGCGCGGGGTTCAGGTGCTCGACGTGGATGCGCACCGGCTTGCCGGCCGCCGCCGCCTCGGCCAGCAGGTCGCGAAGGATGGCGCCGCCGACGCCGTTGCCGCGATGCTCGGGCAGCAGGGCGATGTCGACGATGTGCAGCGCGTCCTGGCGCCGGTCGACATACAGGCGCCCGGCCGGCGCGCCGTCCACCAGGATCACCAGGAAGGCGGCGTCCGGGTAGTTGGCCGCATAGTCCTGCGACTGGGCCCGGAACTGCATGCGGAGGAAGGCTTCCTTCTGCTCCTCGGTCCAGGGCACCGGCGCCAGCTCCTCGGTACGGGTGCTGGCATAGATGCGGTAGAGGAGCTCCTCGTCGCCAGGCGCGACGGCGCGGAGGGTGACGGCAGGCGGCGGCACAGGTGGCTACCCCGCGGGGCGCCAGGGCCGGCCGCCGCGGCACCCTCGGTGCCCTCGGCGTCCTCTCATGGCGCGGCCGTCCGCAGTCCGTGCAGCATCTCGAGGAAGGCGGGGCGCGCCGCCGCGACGGTCGCGTCGGGGCCGATGACCTTGACGAACCAGGGGCCGCCCGGACCCTCCACCACCGCCCCGAGCAGGCGCGACCCGGGCTGCGCGGTCGCCGGCCCCATGCCGATCGTGCTCGGCTTCATCGTGCCGGCGACCTCGACCCAGGTCACCCCGAGCCCGTGGGCCGCGAACGAACCGCGCTTGGGTGGCGCCGCCGGCTGGTCGATCTGCCCGATCCAGCGGTCGATGTTGGCGTCCGCCGTGCCGCCGCCGCCGGCGCCGAAGAAGAAGATCGCGAGCTCGGCCGGCCCCGCGGGCCCGGGGATCTTCGCCTGGGCCAGCCGCATGCCGCTGCTCGGCGGCTCCTTCACCCACGCCGCCGGCAGCGCGAAGGCCAGCCGCGAGGGCGCCTCGCGAGCCGCAACTCCGGCCGGCGCGCCCACGACAGGCTGATGCGCCGGCGGCACCGCCACCTGGTCCAGCGGGGCGGCCACCGCGGCCGTCGTTGCCGCCGCCGCCGTCACCTCGGCGATCGCCGTCATCGTCGCGATCGTCGCCGTCATCCAGATCATCCAGATCATCGCGGTCATCGGGATCCTGGCGATCCTGGGGTCCGCGCAACGCCATCGCATATTCGCTCGCTCCTCCCGGCGGGGACTGCCGGCACCCGGCTACCATAGCAGAGCGCGCTCGGGGATAATGCGCCAGTTCCCTGCGACCGCCGCGCCGCCGCGACCGCCCCGTGCCGGGGGCGCGACCGCCGCGGCGAGCGCGACCGATCCGACGAGCGCGACCGACCCGACGATGCCCGCCCCGCCAGAGCTCGAGCTCGACCCGTCCCCGGGCGTCCCCGGGGAGGACCTCCCTCGCGCCGCCCTCGGGGGCGTGCCGGGCGGCTGGCGGTTGCAGGCGGTCGGCGTGCTGCTCTTCCTGTTCATCCCGCTGGTGCTCTATCTCTTCGTGCGCCATCCCGGGCCGGTCGGGGCCAGCCTCGGAGCCGGCATCGTCCTGATGGCCGGGCACCGGTTCCTCGCCCGCCCCTACATGGCCCGGGCGGTCCCGCACAAGTGCCTGTGGTGCAATCGCGTGCTGGCGCCGGCGCTCGACTCGTCGACGCGGACGCTCGACCTCGCGCTCGACGGCCGGTTGATCGCCGCCCGCTGCTGCGCCGCCCACCACGCGCCCGCCGCACGCTTCTTCCGCTTCCTGGCCATGGCGCGCCTGCCGCTACGGCTCGGCATCTTCGTCCCCTTGCTCTTGCTCCTCGCCGCGCTCACCGCCGCCGCCGCCGGCCATCCGCACGCCCTTCCCGCCGCCACCGCGCTCTTCCAGCTCCTGGTCGGGCTCACCGTCAGCGCCGCCGCCTGGGGCTACCTGCTGACGCCTGCGCCCGCCCGGCCCGAGCCGCTGCCCGTTCCCTTCCCCGCCCACAACTTCTTCCTCCTGGGCGTCCGCTCGCTGCTCTGGATCTTCCGCCTCGTCGGCGCCTGGTGGATCGTCCGCGGGGCCGGGTTCTTCCTGTCTTAGCGTTCAGCGGCGGGAACGGGCGGATTTCTGCAGGCGGTAGCGGATCTGGTGCCGGCTGAGGCCCAGCAGGCGCGCGGCGCGGCTGCGGTTGCCGCCGCTGCGGTGCAGCGCCTGGTGCAGGAGGTCGTGCTCGAGCCGGGGAAGGTCGAGGCCTTCGGCGGGCAGCTCGACCTGGTGCGACGGGGCGCCGTGTCCGAGAGACGGGGGCAGATCGGCGTCGGTGAGCTGGTCGCCCTCGCTCAGCAGCATGGCGCGCTCGATCACGTTCTTGAGCTCGCGGACGTTGCCGGGCCAGCCGTGGGCGCCGAGGCGGGCGAGGGCGCCGCGCGAGAGGCCGTGCACGCGCTTGTGGAAGGCCTCGTTGTAGGACTCCACGAAGAAGGCGGCGAGCTGCGGGATGTCGGCGAGGCGCTCGCGCAGCGGCGGCACCCGCACCGGCAGCACGCGCAGGCGGTAGTAGAGGTCCTCGCGCAGCGACCCGTCGCGGACCGCCTGCTCGAGGTCGCGGTTGGTGGCGGCGATGACGCGCACGTCGACCCGGATGTCGGCCGAGCCGCCGATCCGCTTGAAGGCGCGCTCTTCGAGGAAGCGCAGCAGCTTGATCTGCAGGGCCGGCGTGATCTCGCCGATCTCGTCGAGGAAGACGGTGCCGCCGTCGGCCACCTCGATCAGGCCCTTGCGCTGGCGCTTGGCGTCGGTGAAGGCGCCGCGCTCGGAGCCGAAGAGCTCGCTCTCGAGCAAGGTCTCCGGCAGAGCGCCGCAGGTGATGTTCTGGAACGGGCGCTCGCAGCGGTCGCTGCTCGCGTGGATCTCTTCCGCCATCAGGCCCTTGCCGGTCCCGCTCTCGCCGCACAGCAGCACCGTCGAGGCAGGGCTTGCCGCGATCTTGGCAAGCAGGGACTTCACGGCCACGATAGCCGAAGAGTTGCCGATGATCCGGTCAAACGTCAGCGCGGGTCGTACACTCCGTGAGAAACGACCCCCCGGCGCGAACAGCGCCATGGTGAGTCAACCAGCTTCACTATATCATCCGGCTCACTGGGTCGAATCGATGTGGTGCCGACGTGGATCTGATGAGTCCCGCCGCCGGGCAAACCTACCCTGACGAGCGTCTGCAGCTGGCGTCCGTGCTCGTCCACGTCGGCGAGCTGGGGGCCGGCGAGGCGCGGCTGCTGCAGCTGCTGACCGAGCAGCCGCAGGACCGCGAAGCGCTGAGCCTGCTGGCGAAGATCAAGCACATCCGGGGAGAGCTGTCGGCGGCCTTCGCCTGCTGGGCGCAGATCCACACGCTTGCCGCCGAGGGCCAGGGCGCGCACATGCGTCTCGCCAGCATGCTGCGCCTGGCGCAAGACCCCGAGCGCGGGGCGGGGGAGTTCCTGGCCCTGGGCCAGAACCAGCTGTGGCGCAAGCCCGCGGCGGTGCTCGAGCTGGAGGGGGCGTTCCGTCTCTTCGTGGCGCTGCGGCCCGACGAGGCACGCGCCGCGTGCTCCCGGCTCGCCCAGAAGAGCCGCGACCAGGACCGCGACCTCTACAAGCTCGCGGTGCTCGCCGATGCCTGGATCGCCGAGCTGGCCGGCGACCCGGCGCGCGCGGCGGAGGTGCTCGAGCAGCTCGGCAACGAGCGCGGCTTCGGCGGCGACACCGACCGCGCCCTCGCCCTGGTGCGCGTCTACGAGCTGCTCGGCCGCGCCGAGGACCTCGAGAAGGCGATCCACGTCTGCGAGTACCTGCTGCGGACGTTGCGCAGCTTCGAGCGGGTCATCGCCCTCGGCCGCCTGGCGGTGCTCTGCCGCTCGGCCGGCCGGCAGGCGGACGCGGACGACTACGATCGGCAGTTCCTGGCGGCCTTCCAGGCAGGCATGCACCGGCCGGCGGTTGCCGACGCCGTCGCCGCGGCCTCGCGGCACTACCTGCCGCTGCCGCGTCTCGCCGCGGCGCGCTTCGTCGCCGCCGCCGATCCGGCCGAGGCCCTGCCCGAGAGCCCTCGGAGCCCCGAGAGCCCCGAGAGCCGCGAGATCCCGGCCGGCGCCGAGCGTCGCCGGCAGGCGCTCGCGATGGTCCTGGCCGGGAATCGCGCCGGCGCGCGCGCTCTCTTCGAGCGCGGCGGCGAGGTGCTGGACCGGAAGTACCTGGCCGATCTCGCCCTGCTCGACGGCGAGCCGGAGCAGGCCAGCCGCCAGTTCCTCGCCACGCTCGCCAACGATCCCGGCGACCCCGACGATCCGCGGGTCATCGGCTGGCTACTCGATCACGCCGCCGCCGGCGCGCCGGGGGATGCCACTGCGGCGATCAACGCGATCAACGCGATCAAGGCGATCCGCGGCTGGTTCGCGCAGCCGGAGAATGCCGCCAGGGCGGTCGCCGCTCTCGAGGCGCAGATCCGCGAATCGCCGCGCCGGCCCGCGGCATGGCGGCAGTTGGCCGTGCTCCACGGCTGGCGCGGCGACGAGCCGGCGGTGCGGCGCTGCGCCGACCGGGCGGCGGCGCTCGCGGCCGCGGAGGCGCGCCGGACGAGCGCGGTCGGGAGGGTGCTCTCGGCGGCGGTGTATCACTTCGCCGGCCGCGCCAAGGGCCTGATCCACGAGGTCTGGGCGGCGCGCAAGCCGGTGGCGCCCGGCCAGGGCGGGTTCCTCGACGAGATCCTCGGCAATCTCACCGCGGAGCTGACGCAGGCGGTGCGGAACGCGTTCCTCGCGGTGCGCGAGTACGCGCGGGCGAATCTGCCGCATCTGACCGGGGACATCCTCGACTTCAATTACAGCTACAAGGTGACCAAGGAGGACGAGCCCTCGGGCGGGCTCTCGGCCGGCCTGCCCACGGCTCTCGCCTTCCTGTCCGTCTTCCTCGATCGCCCGGTGCCGCAGGACCTGGCGTCGAGCGGGGTGCTGGTCACCGACGCGCACGACGTGCTGGTAGTGCGCCCGGTGGGCGAAGCGGAATGGAAGGTGCGCGGCGCCTACAATCGCAACCTGCGCCTGGTGATCCTCCCGGAAGGCAACCGCCCCGACTTCGAGCGCAGCATCCAAGTCCCACGCCCAGTCAGCACAGAGTTGGTGAGGTTCGTGCCCGACCTGGACAGCGCGGTGAAGCTGGTGTTTCCGGATCTCGACTAACTAAACATCTGCGGGAGGCTCCATTCTTGGCCGGGCCCTGGTAGGGAGGCGGATCTCCTCCCCGCCTCCCTTGGGGCGAGGGTCCAAGCTGGGGCCCTCGGAGGACTTCGGTGGCCTCGCCCCAAGGTCGGTGGGGAGGAGATCCGCCTCCCTGGGGGGCCCTCCGTTATCTCGCCTGCGACTGCGATGTCTCCGATTCGGCGGGCCACACCGGCTTCGGGGGCGTAAGCGGGCACGACTGGAGGAGGGTGGGCGTAGAAACCTGTGGCCGGAGGGCCGGGATTAGAAGAGGGTGGGCGAAGAGACTTGTAGCCGGAGGGGAGGGAGGTAGGGCCTGGGACGGCGGAACCCCCCTCCTGCCGACCTTGGGGCGAGGCCATCGAAGTCCTCCGGCGGTTCACGTTGGACCCTCGCCCCAAGGGAGGCAGGAGGGGGGTTCCGCCGCCCCAGGCCCGGATCGGCAGAGGGTTCCCCGTAGGCCTCCTCCCTACGCGATGGGGATCGTCCTGTGCCCCGATGCGCTGGATTTCGGCTTGGGGATGCGGATCTCCAGCACTCCGTCGTGGAGACGGGCGCTGAGGTCGCCGCCGCCGGATCCTCGGGGGAGGATGATGCGGCGCTTGAAGGGCCCCAGCGGGCGCTCGGTCATGCGCAGGCGCAGGCCGTCGACCTCGGTGCTGCGGCGGCCTCTGACGGTGAGGCTGTCGCCCTCGTCGGAGAGCTGCAGGTCCTGGCGGTGGACGCCCGGCACCTCGAGGAAGACCAAGAGGCCGTCCGCGTTCTCCCAGACGGTGATCGGCGGGCTCCATGCCGCCGCGGCCGTCCCGCCTGGTGTTCCGAGCTGGTCGCCGCCGGGGTCCAGTTGCCCGAGGGGCTGGCCGAGCGCGTCGATCAGGCGATCGAGGCGTTCGGTCACCAGCTCCGCGGCGTCCTTCTCGACCGGGATGGGTGCGTAGGGTTCGTCCGCCGCCGGCGGCGGTGGATTGCCGGTCAGGGTCTGGTAGAGCCGTTCCACGCCGGCGATCGCCTCGTCGACGCGGGGCAGATCGGTGACCTCGCCCGCCGGCGCTTCAGCGGTGACTTTGGTGTTGGCCATCTTGCGTTTCCTCCTTGGGTGGGCGCCGGCCGGGAGGGACACCGCCACGGCGCCATGGCGCCCGCGGCGGCATCCCGTCCGGCCGGCTGGGAGCGAGAAGCGCGGGCCGAGGGAGGGGCGGCGGTCCGCCCCTCCCCCGGCGAAGCCTCACGGATCAGTAGAGCGTCACCACCGGTGGCACGGCGAACTGCACGTAGGGGAAGGTCTGCGCCACCTTGACGGCCAGCAGCGGATCGTTCCAGGCCGGCCGCGCGAACGGCTCGAGCGCCTCCGGACCATTGCTGTGGCTCAGGCCGCCGAACTGTCCGATCTGACCCATCTGGGCCAGGTAGGGGTTCCAACCCGCCGCCACGCCGCCGATGCCGGCGTAGGGATTCAGCCCGCCCTGCAGGCCGATGCCCGCATAGGGGCTCATGCCGCCCGGGACGCCGCCGTAGAACGGCGGAGTGTGGGAGAGGCCGCCGCCGAAGACCTGCGGGAAGCCCGGCTGCTGGATCTGCGGGAAGCCCACCTGCGGCACCTGCTGGAAGCCCCCTTGCTGCGCGCCGGCGCCCAGTCCGAAAGCGGCCGTGCCGACGTTCGGCACGTTCGGGTTGATGCCCGACGTATGAGAAAGACCATGCACCGACAGGCGGACCTGGTTCAGGGCGTCGATGGTCTGGTTGATGCGATCGTTGAGGAGTTGCAGCTTGCGAATGTCGACTTTTGCGGTCTCCATCGAGTGTCGCTCCTTGCTTCGAGTGATTGACTGTTGCGGGTAACGACTGCGAGTGCGCGCACACAGAGGGTAGGTGCAACGGCGGTGCCACGCGCGCCGAATGCCGATGCCGTAAGGCTTTGGCGTGTCGCGGCGGCGGTGAAGCGGCTGGCCGCGGCGCCGCGGACCGCGCGATATCGTGCGCTCTTCGCGTGGAATGGCGCAGTTTTCCCGGCCAGCGGGACGCTACGTTCCGGTGTCGGCGCCGGGACCGCCGCCGTCGCTGCTTGGCTGCCCGCCGCCGGCGGCGTCGTCGTCGTCGAGGGGTGGGAGGGGAATGGCGGCGAGCCGGAAGCCCGCGGCCACGAGCGCGGCGAGGACCGCCACCGTGAACGCGAGAGACCTGCCGTGCCAGAGCCCGTCGAACCACTGCCGGAGCTCGACCGCGAGCACGTTCGCCTTGCCGCCGTAGAGCTCCAGCTGGCGCAGGTACACCTTGCTGTCCTCGAGATCGGACCCCAGGGGATACTCGGGAGCCGGGCCGGCGTTCGCATAGATCACGATCGCGGCGGCCAGGCCGCCAATCAAGATCGCCGCGCTGATCCGGCGCAGCACCGTCGAGCGGTCGAGCCGTTGCCATCTCATGATGCGTGTCGCCCTCCGCGAAGACACAGGATCTCACGACTTGCAAAGAACGACCGGTCGTGCTATATTCTGGGGATGATGACCAAAGGCGAGGAGACACGCAGGGAAATCGTGGACCGGGCGCTGTCGCTGGCGAGCGAGGTCGGTCTCGAAGGCTTGTCGCTGGGTAACCTGGCGGCGGACGTGAAGCTCTCGAAGAGTGGGCTGTTCGCTCACTTCAAGTCCAAGGAGGCGCTGCAGCTCGAGGTGCTGCAGCGGGCCATCGACCGCTTCGTCGGGGAGGTGGTGAGGCCGGCCCTGGCCAAGCCGCGCGGCGAGCCGCGCGTGGCGGCCATCTTCGACCGCTACCTGGCCTGGATCTCCGGCCGCGAGCGGAAGGGTAGCTGTCTCTTCATCGCGCTCAGCCAGGAGTACGACGACCGGCCGGGAGCGGTGCGCGACCTGCTGGTCAAGTCGCAGCGCGACTGGCACCAGACCATCGCCCGCGCGGCGCGCATCGCCATCGAGCAGGGAAACTTCCGCGCCGACCTCGACGTCGAGCAGTTCGCCTACGAGGTCGTGGGCATCGGCATGGCCTTCCAGCAGCTCTACAAGCTGCTCGATCATCCGAAGGCGGAGCAGCGGGCGCGCACTGCCTTCCGGGATCTCCTCGCCCGCAGCCGACGACCCACCTGATCGTCCCGAAGGAGGGATTCCCATGCAGTCCGGCGACCACGCGATCGCGGTTCCTTCCCTTCAGAAAAGCACGACCGATCGTTTGCGGCCCGTGCAGGTCCCCGGCTGGTTCCGCGCCGGCTTCCGGGTGGCCGGCGCCCTGGCTCCCGGCGCGGCCGCGCGCCTGGCTCGGCGCCTCTTCTTCACTCCGCCGCGGGCCGCCATGCGCCCTGAGGAGCGAGCCGTGCTGGAGCGGGGAGAGCGCTTCGAGGTTGCCGCCGGCGGCCAGCGGGTGGTCGGCCGCGCCTGGGGCGAGGGCCCCACGGTGCTGCTCGTCCATGGCTGGGGCGGACACTCCGGCCAGATGACCGCGCTGGTCGAGCCGGCCGTCGCGGCGGGCTTCCGGGCGGTGGCCATCGATCTGCCCGGGCACGGCGAGTCCGCGGGCGGGATGTCCTCGCTGGTGCACTTCGCGACCGCGCTCGAGCGCGCCGCGGCGCTCTGGAAGCCGGTCGCGGGCCTCGTGGCGCACTCGTTCGGCGCCGCCGCGAGCACCTATGCGATGTCTCGCGGCCTGGACGTGGGCCGCGCCGTCTTCTTCGCTCCGCCGGCCCGGTTCGATTCCTTCTGGACGCGCTTCCGCACCGGCGTGGGCGTCTCCGACGAGGTCTGGCGGCGACTGATGCGCGCCGCCGAGAGCTGGCTCCAGGTGCGGTTCGACGGCATCGCGCCGCTCGACCTCGCGCCGGCGATGGCCGTGCCGCTGCTGGTGTTGCACGACGCCGGCGACCGCGAGATGTCGTTCGGCGAAGGCACCGAGCTGGTCGGCCGCTGGCCGGGAGCGGTGCTGTGCCGCACCGAGGGGCTGGGGCACCTGCGCATCCTGCGCGACGAGCGCTGCGTCGCCGCGGCCGTGCGCTTCCTCCAGGGGTGAAACGGACCCACTCACGCAGCGACAGCTGGCTTGGCATATCCTGGCGGTCCTGGGGAGGACCGCTCGATGGTAGGTCTCGCAAGGCTGGTGGCCCTGGGGCGCGGCGCCGCGATGGTGGCGCGGCGGCGGCGCGGGTTCACCCTGGTCGAGATGAGCGTGGCGCTCTGGATCCTGCTCGTCGCCCTGCTCTGCGGCATGGCGCTGGTGATGCAGCAGCCGCGCGTGGTGCGGCGGATCGACGCCGCGCGCCAAGCGGTGGCGGTGATGGAATGGACCCTCGAGGAGATGCGCGCCGGTCTCATCCCGCTGCAATCCACCTCAGACGTCGGCTGGACCGTCAGCTCCTTCGTGGTCGGCTCGCCGGCGCCCGACCAGAAAGTGGCGGTCGCCGTGACGCCGGCGGCGACGACGGGTCTCTACCGGGTCACGCTGACCGCCCGCTACCATGTCTACGGCCAACTCCTGCGGCGCCGGCTCGAGACGATGATCTGGCGTCCCGGCGGAGGGCCGCCATGAGCGGGCCGCGCGGGCCGCGCCGCCGCGAGGCGGGATTCACCCTCATCGAGCTGGTCATCTCGCTGCTCCTGCTGGCGCTGGTCGTGGACATCGCCGCGGAGCTGCTCGGCGAGACCCAGCAGATGCTGGTGGATGCCGGACGCCAGGCGCTCGATCCGGCGGCGGCGCTGGTCGCGACCCGCTTGCGCGCCGACGTGCTGGGCGCCACGGGCGCGGTCGCGGCGCAGAAACCGGACCTCTCCTGCGCCTTCCTCGAGCTGGCCGGCAAGCCGGAGGGCCTGGTCTTCTACCGGCTCAGCGCCGGCACCCTGGTCCGGACGGTGGTGGCGGCCGGCGGCGTGCCGCTCGGCTCGTCCGTGCTGCTGCGCGGCGCCACCTCGTTCCGTTGCGCCACCAGCTCGCTCGGGGGCCCGACCGTGGTGCTCCTCGACTACCGCTACCGCCGCAGCCGGACGCGGCGCAGCCCGCTGATGCTGGTGCCGGGGCTCTGGGCGCCGCCGCAGGAGGTGGTCGAGGAGAGCCTCATCCTGACCCCGCGCGGCGCCGGCCTGGGGAGCTCGTGGTGAGGCGGCCGGGCCGGACGCCGGGAGGTCCCGCGGCGTCCGAGTCGGGCTTCGCGCTGCTCGTCGCGCTCTTCGCGGTGTTCATGGTCGGGGTCGCCCTGTCGCTCCTCGCCCTGTCGCTCGCGGTGCGGATGGGGATGGCCCGCGACGAAGCGCGCGGGACGGCGCTGAGCGCGCTCTGTGATGCGGCGGTCGCCGAGACGCTCTCGGGAATCGCGGCCGGCCAGGTCCGCGGCGTCGGCGAGCACCCCTTCGGCAACGGCACGATCGGCAGCGAGGTCCGGACCTTGGCCGCCCAGCACTACCGGATCACCGCCACGGCGCACGTCGGCGGCAGGGCCCGCACCGTGCGCGCCGACGTGGTGCGCGACGTCCAGGGCACCCGGGTCGTCCACTGGCAGCGAGTTCCGGGCTAGCGAATCCGGTAGTGTCCCAGGTTGCTGGATTGCCGGGAGGACGATCGATGGCTGAGAGGAGTGGCTGGTCGCGTCGCGAGTTCCTCGAGCGAGTCGGCGTGGCGGGCGGCGCCGCGGCGGTCTACGAGACGATGGTGGCGCTCGGCATGCTGCGCACGCCGCCGGCCTACGCCGGGGTGCCACGGCCGCAGCGCCTGGGCGGCGGCAAGTCGGTGCTGGTCCTGGGCGCCGGCATCGCCGGGCTCACCGCCGCCTGCGAGCTGCAGAAGGCGGAGTACCAGGTGGAGCTGCTCGAGGCCGCCGACCGCATCGGCGGCCGCAGCTTTACCGTGCGCCGCAACGACGTCGTCGAGCAGTCCGGCCTCCCCGATCAGACCTGCCGCTTCGACGCCGGCCTGTACTTCAACGCCGGGCCGGGCCGCATCCCCCACCATCACCAGGCGCTGATCGGCTACTGCCGGGACCTCGGGGTCGAGCTCGAGGTCTACGTGATGGAGGACCGCGCGGCGCTCTTCCAGACCGATCAGGCGTTCACCGCCAAGCCGGTCCACGACCGCCAGCTCGCCAACGACACGCGCGGCTATGTCGCCGAGCTGCTGGCCAAGGCCATCGACAAGCGGGCGCTCGACGACGAGCTGAGCGCCGCCGAGCGCCGCGACCTGCTGCAACTGCTGGCGGTCTTCGGCGACGTCGATCCCGAGGAGCACTGGAAGTATGGCGGCTCCTCGCGCTCCGGCTACCGCGTGCCGCCGGCGGTCGTCGAGCCGGGCGAGATCGAGCCGCCGCTCTCGTTGCAGGCGCTGCTGAAGTCGCGTTTCTGGGACCATCGCTTCTACCAGCCCGAGGACTACGAATGGCAGGCGACCATGTTCCAGCCGGTCGGCGGCATGGACCGGGTGGTGCGCGCCTTCGAGCGCCGGATCGGCGCGGAACGCATCACCCGCGGCGTCGAGGTGGTGAGGGTCGACAACTCGGACGGTGGCGTGCAGGTGACGCTCGAGCGCCGCGGCAAGGGGCGGGCGCGGGAGACCAGGAAGGCCGACTACTGCATCAGCACGATCCCGCTGCCGCTGCTCAGGAAGGTGATCGACAACGAGACCTTCGCGCCCGACTTCAAGGGCGCGGTCGCCGCCGCCCGCTTCGAGGCCGCGGCCAAGGTGGGTTGGCAGGCCGAGGAGCGCTTCTGGGAATCGCCGCGCCACCAGATCTACGGCGGCATCAGCTGGATCGATCATCCGATCACGCAGCTCTGGTATCCCTCGGCGGGCACGTTCTCCGCCAAGGGAGTGCTCACCGGCGCCTACAACTATGCCGAGACGGCGCGCAGGTTCGGCGCGCTGCCGCTCGACCAGCGGCTGATGCTGGCGACGCAAGGCGCCGAGCGGCTGCATCCCGAGTTCTTGAAGTACGTCAGGACGGAGCTCGGGCTCTCGATCGCCTGGCAGCAGGTCCCGCATCAGCTCGGCGGCTGGGCCGACTGGGACTGGAGCAAGCCGGAGCATGCGGCGGCCTACAACCGCCTGCTCGCTCCGGACAAGCGCTTCTTCGTCTGCGGCGACCAGGTGTCGTACCTGAGCGGCTGGCAGGAGGGGGCGATCCTCTCCGCCCACCACGTGGTCCGGCAGCTCACGGGCGCCGAGCCGCTGACCGTGGCGCCGCCCAAGCTCGCGCCGCGGCGGGCGCCGCGCACCCGCCGCATCGTCGGCTCCGACGTCCGCTGAGGGCGCCTTCAAAGCGGTGCGATGCGGATCCCGCCGCCGCTCGAGCGCACGTGGAGGTGCTCGCCGCCGCCGTGCAGGATGCCGTGCAGGGAGTGACGCGAGATCTTGCCCTGTACGGTGAGGGGGAGATCGCAGGACACCGAGCCGCCGGAGGACGCGGCGTCGAGGTCGAGACCCACGGCGGGGTCGACGTGGACCTCGACGCCGCCGCCGCTCGAGCCGATGTCGCCGCCATGGGCGTTGCCGGGGGCGAAGCTGACCTCGACCGGGCCGCCGGACGACGAGGCCTCGACCCGCCCGCCGGCGCCGCGGACGGTCACTCGGCCGCCGCTCGAGTCGGCGCGCACGCTGCCGGCCACCTGCTCGAGCTGGACGCTGCCGCCGCTCGACTGGGCATCGACAGCGCCTTGCACAGACGTGGCGCGCACGTGGCCGCCCGAGCTCGAGAGGTGGAGATCGCCGCGGAGGTCGCGCACCTCGACGGCGCCGCCGCTCGAGTGCGCGACCAGCTTGCCGGCAAGCTCGTGCGCGGCCACGGCGCCGCCCGAGCTGCTCAGCTCGGTGTCGCCTTCCAGCCCGGAGGCCTCGACTCGGCCACCGCTCGCGCGCACCGACGCGGCGGTGGCGCGCGGCACGTCCACCGCGATCTCGACCCGGCCGCGCCAGTGCTGCCAGCCCCCGAACCAGCTCCAGCCGGGGTGGCGGCGCTTGATGATCACTTGGGCGTGGCCGGGAGTGGCCGCGAAGGTCATCTCGTATTCCTGTTCGAGATCCTCGCGGTCCGAGGTCACCACGACCGCCGCTCCCGACGCGGCATCGCCGCGCACCACGACGCTGCCGACCTCGGTGCTGACGCTCAGGCGCCCACCCGGCGCCAGTGCCAGGTGCTTCTCGATCCTGACGGCCCCCTGCGCCGCACCCGCGGTCCCCGCCATCATCGCCGCCGTCCCCAGCCCCGCCGCAGCCAACCGCCATCCGCCGATGCTCATCTTGGCCTCCTTCCGTCGTCTGATCTCAAGACGAGAGGCGTGGAGTCCAGGTTTCAGAGGCTCGCCCGCTGGGCATCCCGCGGAGGGTCGGCGAGCGGAGTGGAGAGGACGCGGGATCAGGGGGATCGGCGACGCCGGCGGGCGCCGATCTGCCAGCCGAAGCGCTCGAGGTCGACGTGGCCCGCGAGGTCGAAGTCGACGTCCTCCTCCTCGAGCAGGTGACGCTGGTACCCCTCCCAGCCCGGCTCCGCGCGGGGGCTGATCTCACCGCGGGCGTTGATCACCCGGTGCCATGGCAGCGGGCTGCCTTCGGGCAGGGCGTGCAGGGCGTAGCCGACCTGGCGCGCGCGCCCGGCCAGGCCCGCCAGCGCCGCCACCTGGCCGTAGGTGGCGACGCGGCCGCTCGGGATGCGGCGCACGACGGCATAGATTCGCGCGTAGGAGCCGGCGCTGGCCGACAACTGGCGAGGCTTCACCGGTGCGACGAGCCGATCCTGAGCCCCTCGGGCTCGATCGTCACCAGCACGGACAGCTGCTCCGTTGGCACCTGCGCGGGATCGTCCGGCAGCTCGGCGTCGTCTTCCCAGGCGCCGGGTTCGATTCCGAGCAGGTAGATGCCTTTGAGCAGCCGCGGGCGGCCCTGGTCGTTGCCAAGGGTGAACCTGGTCTGCAGCAGCAGCGGCTCGCTCCCGGCGCCGGGCGGCACGACCCGCATCGCGAGGCCAAGGTCGCTGTACCAGTCCGGCCAGAGCACGAAGCTGACCCGCGCGCTGCGGTCCTCGGCCGGCAGCCGGCGATAGCTCCAGGCATGGAAGAGCGCCGTGCTCCCCGCCGGCGGATCGAGCAGCGGCACCATGACGTCGAGATCGATCGCCACCGGCCATCGCGCGGCGGCGGCGCCGTCCGGCAGCCGGCGCGGATAGAGGTCGTGCACGGTCATGCGCACCGCGCCGCCGACCAGCGACGGGTCGCCGGCGGGGTAGCTGTGGGAGGGCAGGATGTGCCGGCCGGCAGTGAACGTGCTGCCGCGGCGTTCCACGGTCAGCACCTGCAGGTCAGGCTGCAGCTTGCGCAGGTTCGCGAGCAGCTCGCTGCCCTCGAGATAGCCGACCGAGAGCGGCCGCGGCTGCGCCGCCGGCGGGACGCCCCGCCGCCCCTCGGCCGCGGCCTCCGCGTCCGCCGGACCCGTCAACGGTCCGGCGAGGGTGGTGGCGCCGGCGGGACGGGCGAACCAGGGCGCCACCATCGGCGTCAATGCCGCCGCCGAGCCGAGGGCCAGGAAGTCGCGCCGCCGGAGCGGGCGGATGCGCGGCGCTCGATCGTCGCCTGAGGTCATGGTTCTCCCTCCGAAAGCATGCCGGCACCGCCCGAATCGTGGGTCGTTGGGTCCGTTTCCCGAGGGAACTGACCCACTACCGAATCGTGAGGCGACGGCCAGATCAAAAGGTCTCCACGAAGCGTGGCGGCCAGGATGCAAGAGGTTGAGGCGGGCCGATAGTAGCACTCTTCGCGACGCTCGGCGAAGGGGGATGTTGGAGGGCGCGTCCAGCGCATGCTTCCCGCGCCGCCAGTGGCCGGCAAGGAGAACTTCGATAGCGAATGAAAAGGTTTTTTAGCAGCTGCGCGCGAGGGCTACACCGCGGGCAGACCCTGGTCGAGGGCGAGGTCGAGGGCGGCGACGATGCGCGAGACGTCGGGGCGGCTGAGCTTGACGCCTGGTCCTCGCTGCTCGATGACCTCGAGGGTCGCCTGCGCCAGGCGGACGGGGAGGGCGACGAAGGCGACGATGCCGCGCGGCGCGCCGGCGCGTTGCAGGCTGAGGGTGTAGCGCATCGCCACCTGCAGGTCCTGGCGGGCCAGGGCGACGACCTCGGTCAAGCTGCCGCCGCGCGGGAGGAAGCGGCGGCCCTGGCCGGCGTCGGCCAGCGAGTCCTTGATGATGTTGACCAGCTGCAGCGCCTCGCCGAAACGGGCGGAGCGCTCGCGCAGGAAGCTGTGCACCGGCGCCAACGTCTTGCGCCCGAACAGGAAGAGCTCGGTCAGCATCTCGCCGACGATGCCGGCCACGACGTAGCAGTAGGCCTTGAGGTCGTCGAGGTCGGCGAGCTCGAGCTCGCCCTCGGCGGTGGCGCGCCGCACGAAGCGGGCCATGCCCTCGACGGTGCGGCGCGTGTGCTCGCCGATCAGCTGCCGCGGACCCTCGTCCAGCAGCCAGAAGGCGCCGAGGACCGCCGGGGTCTCGCGCAACAGCTCGAGATAGCCGGCGTTGGCGCACGGCGGCTCGGCCAGCCAGCGCTCGGCGTCGCGCCGGGCCTCGTCCGGCGCCGGCTGCCGCAGCAGCCGGTCGAAGCGGGCGAGGGCCTCGAGCTTCCTGGCGCGCGGCCACAGCTCGGCGTCCTCGAACGTGTCGGCGATGCGGAACAGCAGGTAGGCGATGCCCACCTGCAGCCGGGTCGGCTCGGGCAGCAGTGGGATCGCCAGGGCGAAGGTGCGGCTGGTCTTCTCGAGCAGCTGGGCGATCTCCGCCGGGCTGCTCGCGGCGGCAGGGGCATCGAGCTCGATCTCCGGCGGCTTGCTCATGCGGTTCTCCTGCCGGCCGCGGCGGCGGGGATCTCGCGGCGCATGTCGACTGTCGCGGCGTCGCCCGCCCGGGCCGTGTCGCCGTTCGCCGGTGCCGCGACGAGGCGCTCGGCGAGGGCGGCAAGCCCCGCCGCGGCGGCGCGCACCCGGGTGCGCAGCCGCCACAGCTTGCCGAGGGTTCGCGGCCGTGCCAGGGCGTGCCCCAGGACGCGGGCGTTGCTGACCCTGCCGCTGCCGTCGCGGCAGGCCTCGAAGTCGAGCGGCAGCCGCTCGTCGGCCGGGTCGAGCACGGCACGGACCACCAGGTAGGGGAGCGACCGGGCCGCCGCGACGCGGGCATAGGCCACCGACTCGAGATCGACGACGGCGATCGTGCCCGGCATCGCTGCCGGCACGGTCCTGGCCGGCATCGCGCTTCCCGCCGGCAGCGCCGGCATCGGCAGCGCCTTGCCCAGGAGAGCCTGGCGGGCCGCTGGATCGGCCAGGATGCGGTCCGCCGAGACGACGGCGCCGGCGACGGCGCCTCCCGCCAGCGCCGCCGCCAGCCAGGCCGCGTCGGGTTCCCGCGGCACCATCGCGCCGTCGCCGGCGACCACCTGCCGCGCGGCGACCAGGGTGCCTTCGGCGAGGCCGCGGGTCAGCCCGCCGGCGACCCCGATCGCGAGCAGGCGGCGCGGGCGCACGGCCGCCAGCAACGCCTGCAGCCCTGCCGCCGCTGCCGCCGGGCCGTCGCCCGTCGCCATCAGCGCCACCTCTTCGCCGGCCAGCCGCCCGAAGGTCACGGTCCGGCGGGATGACCAGCGCCAGCGGGGCCAGCGGGGCCAGCGGAGCCATCGGAACCATCGGGGCCATTGGAGCCATCGGAGGCAGGTGCCCCTGGCCGGCGAAGGGCGCGAGCCGCGTGGCGTCTCCACACGCACCCGCAGCGTGCGCCGCGCTCGGGTGGCCGCGAGGACTCCGGCAAGCTCGGCGGCGAGCGGGGCGACGATTGCCGTCGGGGCAGTCGGGGCGGCCGGCACGCTCGGCGCGCTCCGGGCGGCGCCCGCGGCCGGGGTGGCCGGCGGGGTGACTGGCTGCCGGCGGCTCATGCCGCCCGCCTCGCCTGCGGCCGCGGCACGTAACCGTGGCCGTCGAACCATGCCACCGCCCGCGCCAGCGCGGCGTCGACCGGGCTCTGCGGCAGGCCCAGCTCGCGCACCGCCTTGCCGGCGTCGAAGAACATCCGGTGGCGCGACATGCGGACCGCCTCGGGAGTGACCCGCGGCGGACGTCCGGTGAAGCGCGCGGCGGCGGTCGCGACGTGGGCGGCGGCGAGCGGCAGCCAGTGCGGCACGCGCAGCCGCGGCGACGGCAGGCCGGTCAGCCGCGACAGGTCGTCGAGGATCTCTTTCAGGGTCAGGTTGCGGTGGCCGAGGATGTAGCGTTCGCCGGGCAGTCCCTTCTCGGCGGCCAGCAGGTGCCCCGCGGCCACGTCGCGCACGTCGATCAGGTTGAGGCCGGTGTCGACGTAGGCCGGGAACTTGCGCCGCAGGAAGTCGACCACCATCTGCCCGGTCGGCGTCGGCTTGACGTCGCCTTCGCCGACCGGCGTCGACGGATTGACGATCACCACCGGCAGGCCGCGCGCCGCCCATCGCTCGGCGACCCGCTCCGCCTGGAACTTGCTGCGCTTGTAGGCGCCGATCATGGCGTCCAGCGTGACCGGCGTCTCCTCGTCGGCGGGCTCGCCGCCGGCCATCAGGCCGAGGGCGCCGACGCTGCTGGTGTGGACCACCCGCCCGACGCCGGCGTCGGCGCAGGCGGTCAGCAGGTTGTCGGTGCCGGTGACGTTGGCGGCCATCATCTCTCGCGGATCTGGTGCGAACAGCCGGTAATCGGCGGCGCAGTGGTAGACGACGTCGCAGCCGGAGACCGCCGCGCGCAACGACTCCCGCTGGCGCAGGTCGCCGGGCGCGATCTCCACCGGCAGGCCCGCCAGCAGGTCCACCCGCCGGCCCGCCGCGCCCGCCGGCCTCACCAGGCAGCGCACCGCGACGCCGCGGCCCAGCAGCGCCTGCGCCACGTGGGCGCCCACGAAGCCGGTGGCGCCGGTGACCAGGGCCCTCACGGCTCTCCTGCCCCGCGCTCTCCTCCCCCGCGCTCTCCTGCCCCGCGCTCGCCCGGGGGGGCGGAGGCGGATCTCCTCGCTGTCGCAGTGTCGGCGAGGGGGGCGAGGGGCTGCGGTCCTCTGCCGGATCGCGTGAGCACGAGCCCCTTGCCCAAACGGCGGCAGCGCGGAGATCCGCCTTCGCCGAAAGGCGAGCCGTTGCCGGCGCTTCGCGGCTTCATCCCGTCAGGTTCCAGGCCGCGAGACGCATCATGTCGCGCGGGTTGTGGCGGGCTTCCGTGATCGCCGACGCCTCGAAACCGGAATGCATGGCGCAGTTCTGGCAGAGGTTGTCCTGGCGCGATTCCCAGTAGTCCCAGTCGGTGCCGTTCCAGAACTCCTCGAAGGTCTCGCTGAACTTCTTGCCGATGAGGTAGCAGGGCCCCTTCCAGCCGTTCGGCGTGTAGGTGACCGTGCTCCAGGGCCAGCAGGGGTACTCGCGCAGGCCGGCGGCGAACTCCAGGAACATCGGCGTGGAATGGAAGCGGTACCGGCGCGACAGGCGGAGCAGCTGCTTGAACTTCTCCTGGATCTCGCCGCGCACCAGGAAGATGTCGCGCGCCACCGACTCGTAGTGGTACCCGGGGGACACCAGGATGCCGTCGACGCCGAGGCCGGTCAGCAGGTCGCAGAGCTCGCGCACCTCGTCGACGTCGGTCTCCTTGAAGACCGTGGTGTTGGTGATCACGTCGTAGCCGCGCCGCTTGCCCTCCTTGATCATGGCGATCGCCTTGTCGAAGACGCCGTCGCGGGCGCAGACCTTGTCGTGGGTCTCACGCATGCCGTCGAGGTGGACATTGATGGTGAGGCGCTTGTGCGGCGGGATGACGCCGAAGACCTTGGTGTCGAGCAGCAGCGCGTTGGTGCACAGGTAGATGTGGCGGCGCCGGGCGATGATGCCGGCGATCAGCTCGGGCAGCTCGGGGTAGACGGTGGGCTCGCCGCCGCAGATCGACACCGCCGGCGCGCCGCAGTCGTCGGCAGCCTTCAGGCAGGCGTCGAGCGGCAGCCGGTCCTTGAGCTTGCCGGTGTGGCGCTCGACGGCGCAGCCGAGACAGGCGAGGTTGCAGGTGTAGAGGGGCTCCAGCATCAGCACGTACGGGTAACGACGGTTGCCGGCAAGCGCGTTGCGGACCTGGTGCCGGGTCATGTCGGCGGTGATGTGCCAGCGGAATCTCATCGAACGGCTCCTTCGACCGCCGCGGTCCGGAGCGGCACCGCGAGCGGGTAAGCGTGCAGAGTGGTAGTGGCCACGGCCTCGTCGCGCGGCTGCCGGTGCTCGGCGCGTTGGCCGAGCGCGCGGTATCCGGAGAGGGCCATCAGCGGGAAGTAGACCGCGTAGAGGTGGTACTGGAGATAGAAGACGCGCGGGAAGCCGGTCGCGGTCCATGGCTCGTCGTGCCAGGACCCGTCTTCGCGCTGGCCGCGCAGGAGGTATTCGACGCCGCGGTCGATCGCCGATGTCGCCGGGGTTGCCGATGTCGCCGGGGTTGCAGGCGCGCTGACGCCGGCGGCGAACAACCCCATCAGCGCCCAGGCGGTCTGCGCCGCGGTGCTCGGCCCGATGCCCTTCTGGGCCGGGTCGTCGTAGGAGCGGGGCGACTCGCCCCAGCCGCCGTCGGCATTCTGGCGCGACAGGATCCAATCGGCCGCCCGCCGGCACCAGGGTTCGCGAGAGATGTCGCCGCAGCTCGCCAGGGCGCTCAGCACCAGCCAGGTGCCGTAGACGTAGTTGCAGCCCCAGCGTCCGTACCAGCTGCCGTCGGCCTCCTGCTGGCGGCGGAGGAAGGCGACGGCCCGCGTCAGCTCCGGCGCCGCCGCCGCCATGCCCAGCCGGCGCAGGGCGAAGACGGCGCGGCCGGTGACGTCCGCCGTGCTCGGGTCGAGCAGGGCGTTGTGGTCGGCGAACGGCACGTGGGTGAGGATCTCCTTGTCGCAGCCGCGATCGAAGGCGCCCCAGCCGCCGTCGTCGTTCTGCATGCCCAGCAGCCAGGCGATGCCGCGCCGGACCGCCGGCGCGGCCTGGCCGCCGGCGCCGCGGTTACCTTCCGGTGGGTCCGAGAGGGCGGTGAGCACCTCGGCGGTGTCGTCGCAATCGGGATAGAAGGCGTTGCGGTACTCGAAGCACCAGCCGCCGGGGGCGACGCCGGGGGCCTTGGCGCTCCAGTCGCCGGTGCGCCGCACCTCGCGCTCGATCAGCCAGCCGCGTGCCGCCGCGAGAGCCGGGTGATCGGGACCGACTCCCGAATCGCTCAAGGCGTGCATGGCCAGCGCGGTGTCCCAGACGGCCGAGAAGCAGGGCTGCAGGCGCAGCGTGCGCGGGCGGCTGGCGGGGCCGCGGGCGCCGCGGGCGCCGCGGGCGCCGGCCGCGATCGCTTCAGGCTGCTCGCCGGCTGGTCCGGCGGCATCGGTCTCGCCGATCTCGCCAATCTCGCCAATCGCGCCAATCTCGCCAATCTCGCCGATCTCCCCATGGGCCTCGCCGATCTCGCCGACCTCGTCGATCGCGCTGATCTCCGCGATCTCCGCAGTGATCTCCTCGATCTCCAGGCGCTCGAGCTCGCGGATCTGGCCGCGGACCAGCGGGTGGTCCTGGCCGTAGCCCAGGCAGCGCAGCGCGAAGATGGTGTTGACGATCGGCGGGAAGATGGCCCCCAGCCCGTCGCTGTCCTCGAGCCGCTCGAGGATCCAGGCCTCGGCGCGCGCCAGGGCGCGACGGCGAAACGGCGTCAGCCGGAGCCGCTCGCCGAGCTTCAGGGCCCGGTCGAGCTGGCGGAAGCAGACTCGCCAGGCGGGCGAGGAGCCGATGAGGGACGGGAGGCGCCGGACCGGCGGCCCCGGCGGCCGGTCGAGGTCGGAGACTGCCCGCGGCCGCGACGGACCCGCCGGCCGCGGCGATCGCGCTGATTGCGCTGATTGCAGAGAGGTCCGCAGCTCGTCGATCGCGTGCTCCGGCGCGACCGGGCGCACCGGCCGCAGCGCCCAGACGATCGAGAGCGGGACGACGATGCCGCGGGACCACGACGACATCTCGTAGAGGTTGAAATACAGCCAGCGCGGCAGCAGCACCATCTCCGGCGGCACCGCCGGGCACCGCCACCAGTCGTACTGGCCGCAGATCGCCAGGTAGATCTTGGTGAAGCTGTTGCAGGCCTCGATGCCGCCCAGCTCATGGATCGTCCGCCGGGCGCGCGCCATGTGGAGCGCCGCGGGGTCGTCGCCGGCGAGCTTGAGGACGAAGTAGGCCTTGACCGAGGCGCTCACCTCGGGAGGTCCGCCCGGGTAGATCGCCCAGCCGCCTCCCGGCAGCTGCTTGCGCCGCACGTAGCGGGCCGCCTTGGCGACCCGCGGATCGTCCAGGCGGCCCAGGAAGTGGAGCAGCAGGACGTACTCGGTCTCGAGGATGGTGTCGCCTTCGAGCTCGCCGCACCAGTGGCCGTCAGCCTCCTGCGCCGCCAGCAGCCAGTCCCGGGCGTCCTCGATCGCCCGCAGGGTGCGCTCGCGCCGCGGCTGCTGATGCGGCCGCACCGGCGCCTCGGCGCGGCTTGCTTTCGGCTCTCCGGCAGTCAAGGTCATTCGATACTCCATGGAGCGCAAGAACTGTGCCTTCCGAGGCTGGTGGCGGGCGGCTCGATCGCGCCGTCGCATGCCCAGGAAGGCCCCTTCCCCGTAAAGCGGAAACCGGCCGCCATTTCGATCTTCGTCCCGCGGCGAGCCCGCGCCGGGGGCGAGTGGGCGAGCCGCGGCCGGTCGGGCAGGAGACCACTCACGGGAGACGGGGCGGCGCCGGGCGTCGCGCCGGACCAAGCCTCTACCCTGCCGCCGGGCGCGCGGCCCGGGGTCGTCGACTGCCCCCTCAACGTGAGCTTATCAGATCGCGTCTGGTCGCGGCACGACCCTGCCGCGCTGCGGCATGCCGCCGTCGGGGGGACGCCGCCACCTGCGGCGCGCCACGGCGCATGGTAGGTTCGCCCGCGGCACCGCAGATCTTGCGGCCGACGGGCGCAGTCGGCGCGATCGGCAGGATCGGGCGAACCGGATCGACGAACCGGATCGGGCGAAATCGGCGAAATCGGCGAAGAGGAGGACCAAGTGGCGGATGACTCGGCGGCTCTGTCATCGGATGGCTGTCCTGGAACACGGAGCTGGCGGCGGGGAGCGAAGCTCGTGGCCTTGGCCCTGGTGGCGGCGATGGCCGCCGCCCTGGGCGTGGTCCGCGGGGTCTGGGCGGCGGCTGGGGGCGCGGCGGCGGCGCCTCCGCCGGCGCTGCTGTTGACCGGCGCCCGCGTGCTCGACGAGTCGGGGGACAGGCTCGTGGCCGGCCGCGACGTGCTGATCGCCGACGGCCGCATCGTGGCCGTGGGTCCGGCGGGTTCGCTGCGTGCGCCGGCGGCGGCCGGCGGCAGCGGCGAGCCGGTGCGCGTCGATCTCTCCGGGCTTGCCCTGCTGCCCGGCCTGATCGATCTCCACACCCACCTGCTGCTGCATCCCTACGACGAGACCCCCTGGAACGACCAGGTGCTCAAGGAGCCTCTCGAGCTGCGCACCTTGCGCGCCGTGGGCGCGGCGCGGGCGACGCTCGCGGCGGGATTCACCACCATCCGCGAGCTGGGCACCGAAGGCGCCGGGTTCGCCGACGTGGCGCTGCGCGACGCCATCGCGATGGGGTGGATCCCGGGACCGCGCATCTTCGCGTCCACCCGCGCCATCGTCGCCGGCGGCTCGTACGGTCCGGCAGGCTTCGACCCGCGCTGGGACGTGCCGAAGGGCGCCCAGGTGGCGGACGGCGTCGACGGCATGCGCCGGGCGGTGCGCGAGCAGATCGCCGCCGGCGCCGACTGGGTGAAGGTCTACGCCGACTACCCGCGCCGGCCCGGCGCCCCCTCGACGCCCACCTTCTCGCAGGACGAGCTCGCGGCGGCGGTCGACGAGGCCAAGAGCGCCGGGCTGCCGGTGGCGGCCCACGCCCACACCGCCGAGGGGATCCGCCGGGCGGTGCTGGCCGGCGTGACGACGATCGAGCATGGCACCGGCGCCACGGCCGAGGTGCTCGAGCTGATGCGCCGGCGCGGCGTCGCCTTGTGCCCGACCCTCGCCGCCGCCGAAGCGGTGACCCGCTACGCGGGCTGGCGGCCCGGCCAGCCCGAGCCGGCGCGCCTGCGCGAGGCGCGCGAAGGCTTCGCCCGCGCCCTCGCCGCCAAGGTCGTCATCGCCAACGGCAGCGACGCCGGCGTCTTCGCCCACGGCGAGAACGCCCGCGAGCTCGAGCTGCTGGTGGCCTGGGGCATGACGCCCCGCGACGCGCTGCGCGCCGCCACCGCGACGGCGGCAGCGGTCCTCGGCCGCGGCCGCGACCTCGGGCGGATCGCCCCCGGCGCCATCGCCGACCTGGTGGCCGTCGCGGGAGATCCGCTCGCCGCCATCGCCGCCCTGCGGCACCCGGTGCTGGTGATCAAGGACGGCAGGGTCGAGGTCGATCGCCGCGCGGCGCCCTGAAGCCGGCGGCGCGGCGCCGGGCTCGCCGCACGTCGCGCTACGCACACGTCGCGCCAGCATCGCGGCCTGCCGCGTGCCGGCTCGCAAGCACCTTCGAACGGTCGCAGCAGTGAGAGTGAGCAAGAGATGGAAGGCATGCTCGTTGCATGGGCGCACGATGTGTAGAGGGATGAGCCATGAAGGCTTTCCCGAGCGCATCGACGCTGGTCTTTTCATCGGAAGAGAAGAGAGGAGACGCCCATGAACGCTTCGCAACCGGGTCGGATGGGTGGGGTCCTGGTCGCCATGGCGTGGCTGGCCCAGGCGGGCATTGCCGCCGCCGTGCCGTCGCATATCGATCGCTTTCCGGCGCCCACGACGCCCGACGATGCCACGGTGACTTTCCCCACCACAGCCGTGGGGCAGACCTCCAGCTTTTGTATCAACATCTGCTTCACTCAGCCCACCAGCCCTTCCGGCACCTGCGACGGCTCGGGGACCATGACTCTCGACCACGACGTCTCCTCGCCGTTCTCGGCGAACCACTATGTCAAGGGCAACACGTCGAGCGCGTGCACCGGTACGCCGGTCACCCTGCCGACGCATCTCTCTTCCGGCCAGGTGCTCTGGTTCGACCTCAATTTCACTCCCACCCAAGATGGCATCTTCAGCGACACCCTGACCCTCAGCGGCTTCAACTTCTTCCTCAGCGGCTCGACGGGAGGCTCGGGCACACCCTGCAGTCCCAACGCCACGACTCTGTGCATCGATCAGAACTCCGGCGACGGCCGCTTCAAGATCCAGGTGTCGTACCACACCACCCAGGGGGGCGGCCTCTCCGGCTCGGGCGATGCGATCCCGCTGTCCAGCATGGGAGTCACCCAGGGCGGCCTGTTCTGGTTCTTCGCCGCCTCCAACCCGGAGATGCTGATCAAGATCCTCGACGGCTGCGCCATCACCCAGCACTTCTGGGTCTTCTTTGCGGCGACCACCAACGTCGGCTTCACCGTCACCGTGACCGACACCATGACCGGCCACCAGGCGTTCTACGACAACGCGGACCTGCACGCCGCACTGCCGGTGCAGGACACCATGGCGCTGAGCTGTCCATGAGCAGAAGCGGCGCTGAAGCGGCGAGCTGAAGCGGCGAGCCCATCGCCCCCAGGCCGCGCGGAACAAGGCAACGGTCTCGCGCAGGCCGTCCTCGAAGTCCACCTGCGGCATCCCACCTGAGCTCGCGCTCGGCCTTGGCGCCGGAGACCTCCTTGCGCGGAACGCCAGCGGAGCGGCAGTTTGTTGATTTTGCAAAGCGAGTGATGTAATCTACAGCCCAGTTGCTTTTTGAGGCAACTCTAGCGATTCCAAGACTTATTTCTTGCACAGCCTGGACAAGTGTGCTCGCTGGCGCGTAAGATCAGTCAAGCAGGAACTACCAGGAGGCAGCCGATGAGCAGAATACGCCGGCGTTGGTGTCCAGATCGGAGGCTCGTCGCGCCATCTGTGCTGCTGTTGTGCGAGGCGCTCATGGCGCCCGCCTTTGGTGCACAAGCTCCGGCTGTGAACCCCGTTCTCTCCTTTGGCGATCAGACAGTCATCGCGAGCGGGATGACGCCCAAGGGCCAGGTCGTCTGGTTTGGCGTCTCGAGGGACCCGGACAACGGCACGCTCGACTGGTCGCACGACGAAGAGATCACGGCCGACCAGGGCGGCGCCGGCACCGTCCAGCTCGACATCGGCAAGCCCGTTGCGCTGCAGTCGATCTGGTTTGCCGTCGACCTGGCGACGGGGCAGTTCGCGGTCAATGCCCCCGCCGGCTATCCGCTGCGGCAGTTCGACCTGCCCGGCAATGCCATCCCGGCGGCGCTCAATCATCTGGCCATACCCCGCAGCCTGCTCATCGCGGTGCTCGTCCGGCCCGGAGTCGGCGCCTGGACCCTCCGGGCGGGCGACGGCGCGGTGGGCGATTCCGACCGGGTCGCGGACGGCAAGGTGGACATCGACATCACGCAGCTCCTTCCGATCGGCGGCAGCCCCGGCGCGCCCAAGACCTTCTCGCCCAAGGACACGCTGTTGATCGTCGATCAGGCGCAGATGGACTTCATCGCCGTATCCCTCCATTGATGAGGACCAGCGACATGACCGGAATGAACGTGCGGTTCCTCAGGGCATCACTGCTGCTGATGCTCGTGGCCGGCGGGACGCGGGCCGCCTCGGCAGATGGCTATCCCACCCAGGCCCTCGGCATCCAGCCCGAGAAGGCGTACCAGTTCGGCGACGTCGACAACATCAACCTGTTCAACGGCAACCTGGTTCTCTCCATCCCGATCGGTCAACGCTATCCAGTCGGGGCCAACTATTCCTACGGGCTGAACCTCGTCTACAACAGCAACACCTGGGACTGGCTGCAGACCGGCGACGCCTCGGCCGCCTTGCCGAAGCGCAACTCGAACGCCGGCATGGGCTGGCTGCTGACCCTGGGACAGCTCCAGGAGCCGACCGACCCGGCAAACCAGACGGGCGCCTGGCTCTACACCGGTCCAGACGGCGCCGAGCGTCAGATGTACTTGAGCCTCCACAGTGAGGACCAGGCCACCGGCGGGCGCCAGTACACGCGCGACGGCACCTATGTCCGGCTGCGAGGGCCGGACGCCAACGGCACGATCGTTCACCTCGACTTCCCCGACGGGAGCATCCACACGTTCTCCAAGTTCGGCACCTACGACTGGCGGATCACCGGCATCAACGATCCCTTCGGGAACAGCATCTCCGTCTCCTACCCGACCAATCCGGGGCCGCAGTGGGTGGTGACAGACAACTGGGGTCGAACGACCACCGTCTGGCTGCAACCGACCACGACCTGTCCCGCGTCGTCGGGTTGCTATCCGTACCGCGTCCAGACCGTCGTCGTGCCGACGTTCAACGGCGGCTATGCCACCTACGGATTCGAATACACGGACCTGACCGTGCCTCGCCCCTGCCCGAGCAACGACCCCGCCTTTCCGAGCCCGATCATCGAGTCGTTCCTCACCAAAGTTACCCTTCCTGACGGCTCCTCGTGGGCCATGCCCGCATCCTCCTACATCACGAGCACGACGGATTGCAAGACCTACGGCGAGCTGACGAGCCTCGTCGTACCGACCCGCGGGCAGCTGCAATGGTCCTATGGCAGGTATTCGTTCCCGACCGACGACACCGGCTCCAAGCACATCTGGCGCACGAACTCGTCCGGCGTCGTGAGCCGCAGCGAGGCGAACGCATTGGGCGGCATTCTCGGGACCTGGACCTACACCCCGAGCCTGACCTCCAACCCTGCCAATCCGCAGTATCCCGTGGAGGCGGTGCGCCTGGCGCAGACGCCCCTCGGCCATACGACGGCGAACTACTTCTCGGTCGCGGTGTCGTTGGGATCGGCCCCCGCGCCATGGACGGATGTCGAGTACGGGCTGCCGTTGACCCACAACCAGTCCGATCCCTACACCGCCTACCCTCTCTCGACGGTGGTCTACGCGTGCGTCGTCACCAATCCGGCGAGCCCGCCCTGCGCGGCCCTACGGACGACCTACCAGGTCTATGCCGAGGACTCCGTTGGCCCCGCCACCACGGTCATGGACGTGACGCATCTCAACCAGCGGGTGTCGGCCACGCGGATCATCTACAACGACGACAGCCTCATGTCGTCGGGATTCGCCTACAGCAACTTCGACGGCCTCGGGCATTTTCGGCAGATCGATCAATCGGGGAATCTCTCATCCCTCTGGAACGTCCTGACGACGGTCACCGACTACAATCCCGGGAGTGGCACGTATCCGGGGCCATCCTTCGTCCTGCCGGATGTCAACGGTCCCTGGGTGCTGGGCACCTACGACTACCAGACCCGCCAGCACGGGTCGCTGGTGTCGAAGGCCGAGAGCTGCTTCGAGCCGGCCACCGGCTTTCTCCTACGCAGGCGGGTGCTTCAATACGGCACCAGCGAGGGCCCGAACGACTTGCTGACGGTCTACACCAGGGGTGCCGGGGGCAACGTGTCGGCCGAGGATTCCTTCGGTGGCGATGCCCAGAACCTGTCAACCCTCTGTGCCAGCACCTGTTCCTGCGCTCTCGGCACCGGCCAGTATCATCTCGACAACACGTATTCGGCCGGCACTCTCGCGACGTCTCGCTACCTCCACGCAGCGTTCTTCTCGACGTACCGCACGATCGACACCAGCACCGGGCTGGTCTCGGCCAGCCAGGACGTCTCCGGCCTGACGACGACCTATTCCTATGACTCCATGGGGCGCATCCAGTCGACGTCGCCTCCCGGACAGCTCACGACCTTCTACACCTATACGCCCGCGACGCCGCCGACGCCCACCTCGCCGGCAGCCCCGGCGAAGGTCGACGTCGCTACGACCTCCGACACCACCCACAGCTCGCTGCTCTTCGACGACCTGGGGAGAGTGACGCAGGAATCTCGGCTCGACCCGGCGGGGTACAACTACCGGCAGACCCTGTACGACGGGGCGGGGAACAAGGCATCCGTCTCGGAATGGGGGTCCTTCGGCAACAAGACGCAGTACCGGTTCTATGACCCCTTCGGCCGGCCGCAGCAGATCCTCGCGCCCGACGGGCATCAGACTCAGCTCGCGTATTACGGCGTCCGCGAGGTGGACCGCACGGTCTCGATTGCCCTGGCCGGCGGCGAGCAGGGAGAAACGACGCGCGCGATCTACGATGCGCAGGGCCAGCTCCAGCAGGTCCAAGAGGCCGCCGGCGGGACGGTGACGACCTATAACCACGACATCGGCAACCGCCCCATGTCGGTGAGCTCGACCGCGGGGGGCACGACCCAGACCCGGGTGTTCACCTACGACAACCGCGGGTTCCTGCTGTCCGAGCAGCTTCCCGAGAAGGGACCCAACGGCAACGGGCTGGTGACGTACGGCGGGTACGACGCCCTCGGCCACCCGGGCAACATGGTCGACGGCCCCAACGATCTCAACTATGGGTACGACCCCGCCGGGCGGTTGACGCTGGTCACCGACGGCAACCAAGCCAATCGCACCCTGAAGACCTTCTCCTATTCGTCCGGCAACGGCTCGGGCGGCAGCGGGTTCTCGCTGGGAAAGGTCCTGCAGTCGAGCCGGTTCAACTACGTCACCGGGAGCGGGAACCCGTTCACCGTCGAGATCCGCCACACCTACACCTACGGTGACGGCTCCGTGAGCCAGAACGTCGGCCTCGTGACCAACCGCACGACGCAGTTCTTCGTCAACGGCGGCGCCACCGCGGCCGAGACCTACTCCCAGACGTTCTCCTATGATTCGCTCGGCAACGTGCAGACGCTCGGCTATCCGCAGTGCACCGCCGGCGGCTGCGGCGGCGCCGCGTTCCCCAACTCGGCGTCGTTCAACTACACTCGCAACCTGTTGACCTCGGTGCCGGGCTATGCCGATAGCATCGCGTACAGCCCTAGCCGCCAGGTCAGCCAGGTCCAGCATCATAATGGCCTGACGGACACGATCGTGTCGGACGCCTCCTTCATGCCGCGGCCCGGCGCGTTCTCGACCGCCTTGACCAGCAACCCCAACGCCGTGTATTGGTCGACAGGCGCCTACGCGTATGACGGAGCCGGGAACGTCAAGTCGATCGGCCCCTCGTCCTTCGTGTACGACCAGGTGAGCCGCTTGACGGCGAGTACCCTGTACACCGACGCGGTGACGCCCATTCACGCGGTCACCCATAGCTCGTCGTTCGACGGGTTCGGCAACATCCTGTCGATCACCACGAACGGCACCACCGTCAACACCCCGACCTCCTCGACGACGAACCGCCTCAACTCCCCGACGACCTACGATGCGGCCGGCAACGTGGCGTCCTGGAACGGCCAGACCTACTTCTTCGACGCTTTCAACCAGATGATCCGTTTCTGCGCCAGCGCCTGCGGCTCCGGCGAAGACTGGACCTACATGTACGACGCCGACGGCGAGAGGATCTGGCTCTTCAAGAACTACCAGAACACCTACCGCCGGACGCTCCGCGACCTGGCAGGCAACGTGCTCAGGGACTATTTCAACAGCGCCACGACGACGACGGTCGAGGACTACGTCCATCGCGACGGTCAGCTCCTCGCCGTCCAGATCGGCCAGACCGGTAACGGTCTCGCCCAGCCAACCCGCCACTTCAGCATCGACCACCTGGGCACTGTGCGCGTGATCACCGATGCCAACGGCTCGCAGCTCGCGTATCACGTCTACTACCCGACCGGCCGGGAGGCCACTGTCATCAACCAGGACAGCGAGCGCAGGAAGTTCACCGGCCACGAGCGCGACCTCGGCGACCCGACGAGCGACGCCGACGACCTCGACTACATGCATGCCCGCCACTACAGCTTCCTCACCGGGAGGTTCCTCGGCGTCGACCCGGTGGGTGGCGATCCGTCCGAGCCCCAGTCGTTCAACCTGTATGGCTACGTTCGCGGTCAACCGCTCAATGCGACCGACCCGACGGGGCTCTGGACATTCCTCGCCTTCGGCGAGGCGATGGATTTCTTCTTGTTTGATAGCATCACCGTGACCGGCTCCTCCTGGCAATTTGCGCCGGGTCCAGACACCGGGCTGTGGGGACTCACGAGCCTCCAAGTCGGCAGTCTCCAGCTCCAAAATATTGGCGGTCCAGACGTAGAGCTTAACCTGGTGGAGAGGGTGCTCAGCGTGATTCCGATCCAGAGCAACAAGTACGGTGAGTGCGTGCGAAAGCATCGGGCGGATCCGGCGAAAGCACTGGTGGCGCTTGGGTCCGCGGTGCCCAAAGCAGTGGTTCCACCTTTCAGGGTGATCGGGAATCGTCTGACGACCCTGCCGAGCGTGGGGGCCTTCGCGATCAGGAGCACCTTCCAGGGGTCTGAGGCGGCGTCCGCAGTGGCCGCAGGCCTGCGCGGTGCGGGGCGAGTGATATCGCCCGTGGCGACGCCTCTGACGGTCGCCGAAGGCGCCTGGGACTGGGGCGCATTGGTATATTGCGGTTTTGGCGACTGATCCGTGATCGGCACGTTGACCTGGGTAGACCTTGCGATACTGGCACTGGCATGGCTGACGTTTCGATGGATTCACCGTCGCCGAGCCCTGAGCCGCCTGCCGGAGATCTCGGACGAGGAATTCCTACTCCGCTTCGCCAAGCGGTTCTCGGCTCCGCGCGACCACGTCCTGGAAGCGCGGCGGCGGGTTTCAAAAATCCTCGGTGTGTCCGAGCGGAAGCTAGCTCCTGAGTACACTCACAAAGATCTAGCTCGGCAGCTCCAGCTTCTAGCCGACTTTGGCATCGCGTGGGAGGATCTCGAAGAGCGCGTGAACGACGCTGCGTGGAAAGCTGGTCCGCCCGGAGCGCCGCGGCCGACGGAAGCTGTAGGTGCTTGCCCCACGGTAGGTGATCTCGTAGCTGGTCTCATCCAGGCGCAGGTCGCGGCGCCGCCGGCCGGCTCGGTGCGCTGATAGGTATTGCTAAAGCGCGCGGGAGTTTCAACCGGGGCCGTGTTCGGTCGCGTGGCTATGCTGCGGGTCCTCTCCGGCGCAGGCGTGCTCGGCGCGCGTGTGCGGTTGCCCGGCGCGTGTATGCGGTTGCCCGGCGCGCATTTGCGCTTGGCGGTCCAGGCTGATCAGCATCACCCCGGCGACGACCAGGGCGATGCCGGCCCAGCGCAGCGGCGGCACCGGTTCCTTCAGGTACACGATGCCGAGCACGGCGGCGATGACGTACTCGAGCGCGGTCAGCGGCAGGGCGACGCTCACCTCCGACCACGACAGCACGGCCAGGAACAGGAAGTAGAACAGGGCGTTGCCCACCGTGCCGGCGATCACCCAGGGGTTGGTGAGGGCATGCCAGAAGTAGCCGACGAGGTAGCGCGGCGACCAGCCGCTGAGCTCGCCGATCTGCAGCATGCCGCGGCGGACCAGGATCTGGCCGATGGAGGCCGAGATACAGGCTCCGATCATCGCGGTGACCACTCGCAGCATGACGCCGTCCTCCTTCCCCTCGCCCGCGGCGCGCTACGCGACGCCGGCCTTGGGTCCTACAGGTCGCAGAATGCGATCCGGCGCGCGCCGGCGGCGCGCAGGGCGGCGCCGACGCCGGGGCTGGTCAGCGCCGCCAGCTCCGCCTGGTGATCATAGGCGGGCATCTGGCGCTCGAGCTCGGGGCAGCGCCGGGTCGCGGGATGGAAGTAGAGCTCGGTCACTCCGGCGGGCAGCGCGCCGGCCAGGCGGACCACCAGCTCGGCGCTCATCCTGCCGCTGTCGTGCAGCCCGAAGACACTGCGGTTCGACTTGAGGCCCGCCCGCCGCAGGCGCCGGCGCAGCAGCGCCACCCACGGCGCCAGCCCGGCCGCGGTCAGGAGCCGCCTGGCGAGGCCGCCGCCGGCGGCGCGGAACGACGCCAGCGGCGGCTCGTACGGCACCCGCACGGCGCGCAGCCCATGGTCGCGCCCGATCGCCAGGATCAGCGCCTGCAGGGTCGGGTGGAGGTGCATGTGGTTGTGCGCGTTGACGTGGTCGAGCGGCAGGCCGGTGGCGCTGAAGGCCTCGTACTGGGCGCGGATCTCGGCCGCGAGCTGGCGCCGCACATCCGGGCGGAAGAACCAGGAGAACCCGGCCCGCACCAGGCGGTCGGTGAAGGCGCCGCCGCCGTCGACCAGGTCCGGCACTTGCTCGGGCGGCAGCACCGGGCGGCCCTGGACCAGCACGACGTGCAGCCCGACGCGCAGCGTCGGCAGGCGCCGGGCGCGCTCGACGGCGTCGGCCGCGGCGGCGGCGCCGACCATCAGGCTGGCGGCAGTGAGGATGCCCTGGCGGTGCGCCTGCTCGACGGCCTCGTTGACGCCGACGGTGAGCCCGAAGTCATCGGCGGTGATGATGACCTGCCTGGTCACGAGGGCCCCGGCTTGCTCACGACCGTCCCTGCCCGCCCGGCGGGTGGCTTCGCCACCATGCGGCCGTGGCGGCCGACGACGAAGCGCGTGCCGCCCCACACGACGGTCGTGCCCGCGAAGGCCGCGACGGTCGAGACGAAGCCGGCGAGGTCGCGCAGCGGCAGCAGCAGGAGGCGGCGCGGACCCTCGCGGTCGCCGAGCCCCCAGCCCATGAACAGCCCGGCGGTGAGCAGGCGGACCGCGATGGCGGCGGCGGCGACCGCCAGCCCCAGCGGGTCGCCGCGGCGCACCGCGGCGAAGGCCAGGGCGAAGGGGACGGCGCGGATGAACAGCGTGCCGAAGAGCCCCCAGGCGTTGCCGGCGCGGGTGTTCTTGTCCCAGTAGAGCTGGTGCCGCCACCACTGCAGCGGACCTTCGAGGTCCACCAGCATGTCGACGAAGTACGGCACCACCGCGATCCGCTGGCCGCGCGCGCGGATGCGGCGGCCCATCTCGAAGTCCTCGAGCAGGTAGTGGCCGAGGTCGGCGAGGCCGCCGACCGCGTCGAGGGTCGAGCGGCGCACCGCGTTGCTGGCGCCGAGCACGAATGGCGAGGCGCCGGTGACGTGCGCGAAGACCAGGTTCGGCACCCAGTCGGCGTTGACGAAGAGCTGCTCGAGCGCCTCGTACCAGCGGCGGGCGCCGAACGCCTTGTAGAACGTCGTCGAGCAGCCCACGGCGGGGTCGGCGAGCGGCGCCACGATCGTCTTCAGGTAGTCGGGGCGCAGGCGCACGTCGGCGTCGCTCACCACCAGCAGGTCGTGGCGGGCGCCGCTCTGGCCGACGAGCAGGTTGCGCGCCTTGCCGTTCGGCACCGTGCCGTTGCCGTCCACGACCACCGTCACCCGCTCGCTGCCGAATTCGCGCTGGATCTCGTGCACCAGGGGCAGCGCCGGCTCGTCCTCGCGCTGCGCCGAGAAGACCACCTGGTAGTCCGGGTAGTCCTGCCGGCAGGCGCTGCGCAGGTTCTCGCCGAGGTCCCGGCCGAGGCCGTAGACCGGCTTGAGCATGGACACCGCCGGCCAGGCGCCGGTCTCGGCCCACGAGGCGCCGGCGCCGCCGGCGCCGGCGCCGATGGCCAAGTGCGACCCGGCCGCCGGCGGGCCAGGGGGCGTGGCGGACGCGGTGGCCCCGGCGGGCATTCGGCGCATCCTCGCCCGCAGCTGAGTCATCGCCCCCAGGCAGAGGAACGAGTAGATCGAGCCCCCGATCACCGGCAGCAACAGCAGCCACTCGACGAAGCACACCCCGGCCGGGGCGGTTCCAGGCATGGCGCGAGAGTCTACTCCATGTGTCGGGGTGCTACAGACCAGAGTCCGGATGCCGGCTCGTATGCCAGAGCGCCAGCACTTGCACCGTCTGCGGAGATTTCAGGCGATAGTAAAGGTGGTAATGAACGTTGGCGAGATGAATGCGTCGCACGCCCCGGAGCCTGGTGTTGGTCGCCTTCGCGCCGATCCGCGGCTGTGTCGCGATGAGCTCGAACGCAGTGGCGATTGCCTGTCGAAAAGCTTCAGGGGCTGCTGGCCGATTTTCATCCCACCAGGCGGAGGCTTCGCCGATCTCGCGCGCGGCGCGGCGAGTGATCGTGAGCGCTCGTCGAGCGGTCAACCCTTCCGGAGCTCCCGCAGCAACTCATCGCTGGAAATGACGTCATCCCGCTCCGCCTCTTCGATGCGGGCAAGAAGGGCGGCCTCGGCCTCCGCCCCCAGGGTGAAGGTCTCGTGATCCTCAGGGCTGAGGATTGTCACTTCCGCGCCCTCTGGGAGTCCCTCTCCGGGCACCTCGATCCTGCCATTGACGACGGTCCCCGTGGACACTCGCATGCCGGTATTCTACGCCCTGATCCGACTTCCGGCATCCGTTCCGAGGCCCGCGGCAGGAGCTGGCGAGCGAGCTGTGTAGACTCGGCGGCGCGTGGCGGAAGGCGCCGCGGTGGCGAAGATGCCGGCCGCGGCGGTGCAAGATGGTGGCGAGCGGGGGAGGGGTCACGATGCCCGAGCGGTTGCAGCATGGCGAAGTCGAGGGTCTTCGCGTCGGGCGCTTCCCGCTGCGCTACAACACCACCTGCATCCTCTGTCGCCTGGGAGGGACGGTGATCGACACCGGCCCGCCGAACCAGTGGCGGCGGGTGCGGGCGTTCCTGGCGGAGCGGGCGGTGCGGCGGGTGGTCGTCACGCACTACCACGAGGACCACGGCGGCAACCTGGCGCCGATCCGGCGCGCCCTCGCGGCGCCCGTCTACGCGCCGCGCCTGGGACTGGCCGAGCTGGCCTCCGGCTTCCCGCAACGGCCGTACCAGCGGCTGTTCTGGGGCCGGCCGGAGCCGGTCGAGGCGCGGGAGCTGCCCGCGCAGGTGCCGCTCGACGGCGGCGGGGCGCTCGAGGCCATCCCGGCGGCCGGGCACTCGGCCGACATGACCTGCCTGCTCGAGCGCGGCCGGGGATGGCTGTTCACCGGCGACCTCTACATCGCCGCCAGGACACGGCTGCTGCGGCAGGACGAGGACCTGGGGGCGGAGATCGCCAGCCTGCGCCGGCTCCTCGCATGCGACTTCGACACCATGTTCTGCGCCCATCGCGGCGTCATCGCCTCCGGCAAGGCCGCCCTGCGCCGCAAGCTCGACTTCCTCGAGAGCCTCCGCCAGCAGGTCGTCGACCTGCACCGCCAGGGCAGGAGCCGCGAGGAGATCACCCGCCGGCTGCTCGGCCGCGAGGGGCTGATGACCCTGCTCACCGGCTACCATTTCTCCAAGCGCAACCTGATCGACGCCTGCCTCCAGGCGCTCCCGGAGACCACCTCATGATCGTTCATCTCGTCGACGGCACCTACGAGCTGTTCCGCCACTTCTACGGACTGCGCCGATTCCACAAGGGCGCGGACCAGCCATTCGGCGCCGTGATCGGCGTCCTGCAGACGGTGCTGCAGCTGATCGAGACGGGTGCGACCCATGTCGGCGTGGCGACCGATCACGTCATCGAGTCGTTCCGCAACCGCCTCTGGCCCGGTTACAAGACGGGGATCGGCGTCGAGCGCGCGCTCCTCGCGCAGTTCCACCCGCTGGAGGAAGCGCTCGTCGCCATGGGAGTGGCGGTGTGGCCGATGATCGAGCTCGAGGCGGACGACGCGCTGGCCTCCGCCGCTCGGAGCGCCGCCGCCGACGAGAGCGTGGAGAAGGTCTGCATCTGGACTCCCGACAAGGACCTCGCCCAGTGCGTCCGAGGCGACCGCGTCGTCCAGGTCGATCGGCGCGGCAAGCAGATCCGCAACGCGCAGGGAGTCCGCGAGAAGTTCGGGGTGGGACCGGACTTGATTCCCGATTTCCTCGCCCTCGTCGGCGACGCGGCCGACGGATATCCCGGCATCCCGGGGATCGGTCCGGTGACGGCGGCACGGTTGTTGAACCGGCATGGCATTCTCGAGGACTTCCCGCCTGCCGTCCTGGGAGAGAGCCGCGACCTGGCCCTCCTCTTCAAGGACCTGGCGACCCTGCGGACCGACGCGCACCTGTTCCGTGACGTGGACGAGCTGCTGTGGCGCGGCCCCACTGCCGCGTTCGGCGCTTGTGCAGAGCGTCTCGGAGAGGCTCGCCTGCTCGACCGCAGCCGCAAAGCCCAGCCAGGCGCACCGCCGCCGGGCCCGTGACCGCCGTCGAATTCCAGGGTCAGGCCTGGAGGCCGAGACGGCGCAGCAGGTCCCCGAAACGCGGATCCGAGCGGACCGGGTCGTAGACCGGGTCGACCAGGAGGTGGATCCGGAAGCTCCGCTGCCGGCAGGCCTTCTCCAGCCAGTCGAAGGCCGCGTCCCGGTCTCCCAGGCCGATGTGGACCCAGGCGAAGAAGAGCGGCAGCACGAACTCGCCCCGGGACCGCTCCTCGAGCCGGCGCACCACGTCGCGCGCTTCGTCCCGGCGCCCGGCGATGCCGAGGCCCCACCCGACGAGGGCGAGGAAGAACGCGGCGCCGCCGCTGGCCGACTCGGCGCGTCGCAGCTCCACGAGCGCTTCCTCGTGGCGGCCCAGCGCGGCCAGGGCCGTACCGAGCGGCGACTGCCCGAACTGCGGATCGAGGCCCTGCGCCCGGCGGGCGTTCTCGATGGCGAGGAGGTAGTCGCGCCCCCAGTAGGCGACCGTCGCCGCCAGCGCATGCACCAGCGGCGAGAGGGGATCGATCCGCTGGCCCGCGGCCGCGTGCAGCCGCGCCTCCTCGTGCCGCCCCAGGCTGACGAGCACTTGCGCGTACCAGACGCGGGCGACGGCGTAGCTCGGCGCCAGCTCGATCGCCCGCCGCAGCTCGGCCTCGGCGCCGCTCGGATCGTGCTCGAACCAGAACCGGATCAGCGCCAGCGAGGCGTGGGCCTCGCCGGAGGCGGGATCGAGGGCCAGCGCCTTCTCGGCGGCGGCACGCGCCCTGGGGAACATCTCCTCGGGCGGCGCCTGGGCCAGGGGCACGACCATCACGGTGTAGCAGTCGGCCAGCCCGGCCCAGGCCAGGGCATAGGTCGGCTCGACCGCGATGGCCCGCTCGAAGCGCTCGACGGCCTGGCGCAGCGCGCCGGCGCGGCGCTGGTTCAGGTGGTAACGCCCCTGCAGCACCAGGTCATAGGCCTCCAGGCGCTCCGGCCGGCGCGGCCCGCCCTCGGCGGCGCCGCCGCCGGCGAGCGCGATCTCGAGCGCCTGCACGATGGCGGCGCCGATCTCGTCCTGCAGGGCGAAGACGTCGCGCATCTCCCGCTCGTAGCGCTCGGCCCAGAGGTGGTAGCCGTCCCCGGCGCTGACCAGCTGGGCCGTGAGCCGGAGGCGGTTGCCCGACCTGCGGACGCTGCCTTCGAGGACCGTCTCCACACCCAGGCTCTCGCCGATCCGCCGCACGTCCTCGGACCTGCCCTTGAACTGGAAGGCCGAGGTCCGCGCCGCGACGCGCAGGCCGGGGATCCTCGCCAGCGCGCCGATCAGCTCCTCGGCCATGCCGTCGCAGAAGTAGTCCTGGTCGGGGTCCGGGCTCAGGTTCTGGAAGGGCAGGATGGCGATCGAGCGCAGGCGCCGCGGCGACTCGATCGTCGTCTCCGCCGCCGGCGGCCCGGCCAGCTCGTCGAGGACGTCGCGCGCCGCGGCAGGCCGCCGCGCGGGGTCCTTCGCCAGCAGGCGCTCGACCAGGCGCTCGACCCGCGGCGGCACCTCGCGGCCCGCCGCGCGCAGCGGCCGCGGCTCCCGGTCCAGGATCGCCGCCATCGTGTCGGCGGCGGTCGGTCCGCGGAAGGGGTGCGTGCCGGCGAGCAGCTCGTAAGCGAGGGTGCCGAGCGAGAAGAGGTCCGAGCGGGCGTCCAGAGCGCCGCCGCGCACCTGCTCGGGAGACATGTAGGCGACCGTCCCGAGCAGCATGCCGTCGCCGGTCAGGGGCTCGCGGGTGAGCGTCTCGTCCTGCTCTCCGACGGCGACCGCGCCGCCGGCGTCGCCGGTGAGCTTCGCGAGCCCGAAGTCGAGGATCTTCACGCGCCCGTCGGGCTGCACCAGGATGTTCTCGGGCTTCAGGTCGCGGTGGACGACGCCGGCCCGGTGCGCGTGATCCAGCCCCTCGACGACCTGGCGCAGCAAGGCCAGCGCCTGCTCGACCGGCAGCGGCCGCGCCAGCCGCGCCCGCAGCGTCTCGCCGGTGACGTGCTCCATCGCGATGAAGACGATGCCGGAGTCCGTCCCCACCTCGTAGATGGTGGCGATGGCCGGATGGCCGAGGGTGGCTGCCACGCGCGCCTCGCGCAACAGGCGGCGCTCGCGCCGCTCGTCGCCCAGGGCCTGCGGCGCCAGCACCTTGAGCGCCACGACACGGCGCAGGTTCAGGTCCTCCGCGCGATAGACGACGCCCATCCCGCCTTCGCCGATCGGCGCCAGGATCCGGAAGTGTGAGAGCAACCTCCCGGGCGCGAGCCGCGAGCGGTCGCCGTCGCTGCCGGCAGGCGGGTGGGCGCGCAGCGTCTCGGGGCCGCCGTCCATGGGTTGAGTATGGCGCGCCTGGGCGCGTGGGCAAAGCGCCAGGCGGAGGGCGGACGCTACCGGTGGCGCCGGTGGCGTCGGGATGTCGCACCGGGCCGGCGAACCGTGGGGCCTGCTCCGGAGATCCGCCGGCGCGTGCTTAGATTTGCGTCTTGGCGCATAAGTATGGTCATATCTCCTTCACTGTTTCTGCAAGGAGACGGCCATGAGATCGTTCACGAGCAACGGAGTTGCCGGTGTCCTCGTGCTGACCTGCCTGGCGGGGCTCGCGGCAGCCGCCCCGGCCGCCTCGGTCGCGGGCGGGGCCGCGGTGCCCGACGTCGAGCACGATCGGTGGATCGCGCTGTTCGCGGGCGACACGGAGCCGGTCCTGCATGCTGCCGCCGTTCCCATCTGGGGCCGCGAGGAAGGCGTGGTCGTCGCCGGGCCTTCGCAGTCCCAGCTCGAGGTGCTGGGGGCGCAGGGCGTCGAGCCGATCTTCCGCGCCGCCGATCACGGCGAGGGCATCCACGTCCTCAGCCACGACCGCTACTTCAGGCCGCCCGTGCTGGCCGGCCTGCGCCGCTTCCGGATCAACGACCGGGCGATGCTCTATCTCATCCCCGCGGGGCTGGAGATGGAGCTGCCGGGGCTCAAGCTGCACGGCCTGTTCCACGGCGTGCCGCGCGTTGCGCTGCCGCCGGTCCGTGTCCATCCGGCCGACGCCGCCGGGCAGGTGGCGCCGCCGGCCCCCCTGCCGCTGGTGCAGCAGATCGTCGACGCGACCAGCCAGGCGAACTGGTTCCAGGACGTCCGCGACCTGTCCGGCGACAGCGACGTGACCATCCCCGGCTTCTGTACCGCCTGCCGCATCCGCACTCGCGCCAACAACTACATGTTCCCGCCGAACAACACCGGCAACCCGCTCGGCAATCCGTTCGCGTCCGAATACCTGGAGAACAAGGCCGCGGGCTGGGGCTTCGTCGCGCCGAACGCGGCGCGCCAGAGCTACACCTCGGCGAACTCGGGCTGCACCTCCCGGCAGGGCTCGGCGACCTGGCAGAACCTCATCTTCACGCTGCCCGCCCAGGTCGACTTCGCGCAGAACCAGCAGGTCATCTTCCTGGTCCACTACGACACCATCTCGGAGAGCGCCGCCAACGACGCCAACAATGCCCCGGGCGCGGACGACGCGATCTCGGGCGGCTCGGCGCTGCTCGAGGCGATGCGCATCTTCAACGGCTACGGCTGGCAGAACACGGTGAAGTTCCTGTTCGTCAGCGGCGAAGAGGTCGGGCTGTGCGGCTCGACTGCCTACACCCGCATGAACCCCCTCGCGCCGATCTGGCGCGTGCTCAACATGGATCAGACCGCGTTCGACGGGGACATGGACGGCCTCATGAACCTGTACAACTGGAACACCACGAGCTGCCCCTCGTGCGTGGCCTTCGGCGATGCCTTCGTCCAGGCCAACTCCGACTACGGCAACATCATCGATCCCACCAAGATCGTGCGCAACACGACCAAGATGTGCCAGACGGACCACTGCTCGTTCTGGAACGTCGGCGTCACCGCGATCGATCTCAACGAGGACCTCACCAACAACGACATCTGCCCGTGCTTCGACCAGTTCCAGAACTCGACCTGCCGCGACACCGTCACCCAGTTCTATCCCGTCAACAGCACGACCTTGATGTTCAATCAGAACTATTCGTGGCCGACCGAGAAGGCGGCCATCGCGCTCATCGCCTCGACCGCCGTGCCGCTCTACGCCTGCCCGGCCGCGGGGGCGACGCTCGGCGCCACGGTGAGTGGGCAGCAGGTGCAGCTCACCTGGCCCGACGTGCCGCCCGTGACCAACTACGTGGTGGAGCGGGCGGACGGCGGCTGCGGCGGCACCTTCGCCGGCATCGCCTCGACCACCACTGCCTCGTACACGGATACCACCGTCGCCGCCGGTTCCACCTACGGGTATCGCGTCCGCACCTGCCCGTTCCAGGTGAGCAACTGCGTCGCGGAGACCATCTCGGGCGCCACCGCCACCACCACCGCGCTGAGCTCCTCGCCCAATCCCTCCACCTTCGGGCAATCGGTCACGTTCACGGCGACCGTGACCTCGGGCGGCGGCGTGCCCGCGGGCACCGTCACCTTCACCGAGGGGGCGACCGTCTGGGCCTCCAACGTCGCCGTCGACGGCAGCGGCAACGCCGCCTTCAGCACCGCGGCGCTGGCGGTCGGCAGCCACACCCTCACCGCCGCCTTCGCCGGAGCCAGCGGCTGGGCGAACAGCAGCGGCAACGACGCCGGCTCGCCGCAGGTCGTGACCAAGGATGCCACCACGACGGCGGTGAGCTCTTCCGCGAACCCCTCGGTGTACAGCCAGCCGGTCACGTTCACGGCCGCGGTCACGGCCAACGCCCCGGGAGGCGGCCTGCCCACGGGCACGGTGACCTTCAAGGACGGGTCGAGCACCCTGGGGACCGGCGCTCTCGACGGCACGGGTCACGCGACCATCACGACCTCGACGCTGAGCGTGGCCGCGCATTCCATCACGGCCGTCTACGGCGGCGACGCCAGCTTCAACGGCAGCACCTCCGCAGTCGTGACCCAGACGGTGAACAAGGACGGCACGACGGCCACGGTGACTTCTTCTCTCAATCCCTCGGTGCACAACCAGGCCATCACCTTCACGGCCACGGTGGCGGCCAACGCCCCGGGCACCGCCATCCCCTCCGGTACGGTCACCTTCAAGGACGGCGCGAAGAAGCTGTCCTCGCATTCCCTGAATGCCGCGGGGCAAGCCACGTTCACCACCTCGTCCCTCGCGGTGGGCACGCATCAGATCACGGCCGTGTACGGGGGGAGCTCGAGCTTCGTGGCCAGCACCTCTGCCGTGCTGGTCCAGACGGTGACGCACTAGCGATGGATCACGGCCGAGCTCGCCGCCTCGCCTCCCAAGGGGGGGCGGCCTCCTCGCACTGAGGTGCGGATGAAAGGAACGAGTAACATGAAGATTGCACGCCTGCTTTCGATCCTCGGAATGCTCGCCTTCGGAGCCAACGTCGCGGCGGCCGACCCACCCGGAAAGCATGTCGCGTTCACCGGCACCTATTTCACCTCGCCCACGCCGCCGGCGGCCGAGATCCTCCAGCTCCACGGCGACGGCACGGCGATCCTCACCACGTCGGACCAGGTCACGGTGGGCGCCGGGGGGCTCACGTTCAGCGACAGCATCGGTTCCTGGAAGGCGATCGGGCCGCGCACGCTCTCGGCGCGCTTCCTGAACCTCAACTTCGCCGGCACGATCCCGTCGGCGACGTTCGCGGGCACGGCGGTCGTGGATTACGTGTACCAGTTCTCGGCGAGCTTCGACACCATCACCGTGACCTGCCTGGGAAGGATCTTCGCGCCGGGGGTGGACCCGCTCGATCCGAGCTCGACTCCCTTCATCACCTTCGATTGCAGCAACCTGAACGGGCATCCCTACCGGCGGGTGCAGGTCCCGTAGCGGCAGCCTCCCGGCAGCGTCAAGGGTGGGCTTGCCGTCGCTGCCAGTACTCGCGGAAGGACCGCAGCCGAGGTAGAGATTCGCGGTCCTTGGCGCGGCCGCTCGCTTCCTTGCTGGCAATGATGTCGTCGAGGTGGCAGACGGAGAAGCCTTCGACCTCTACGCGACGCCGCCAGGCGTCAGCGAAACGCTCGATGCCGTCCGGCGCAAAGACGAGGTCGAGGTCGAAGGGCCCGTTCTTGAGCTGCACGAAGTCCTTGCCGGCCTCGATCTGTGCCGCCTGCTCGTCGTCAAGGGCGAAGCCCAGCTCGCGCAGGGCGGCGACGATGGCCCGGCCGTTGTCGGGGCTTTTCTCCACGAAGAGATCGGCATCCTGAGTGGTGTCAGGGAAGCCGAGCAGGATCGCGCCGGACTTGCCGATGAAGAGATAGCGCACGCCATGGCGGGCGAACGCGTCACGGATCTCCTCGGCCTGCCGGTACTCAAACGCGCCCATATCCCAGCCAGTCCGGCAGGTTCTCCTCGCACCAGCGGCGGTAATCGGCGGTCGTGTCGAAGGCGCGAAACGGCGCGTCGTCGAGCACCGGCTTGTAGGTGTGGATGAAGGCGTAGCGAAAGCGGGTCGGCAGCGGCCGACGGGCAGCGGCTTCGAACTCGGCCAGCCACTCCGCAGGGATGTCGTCCTCTCGTGACTTGGCGTCCCTCGGCTGAGGCCTCTCGGAACCCATGGCCCCAGAGTATAGGACTTGCAGGGTTCGGCGCGGGCCATGAAGTCGCGCCGCGGGCCTCTCGACGCACCCTAGGAATGGGTACGTCGCGCGCCGGAGAGTCGCGGGCAGCTGGCCTGGCCCGCCCTCGGCAAGGCGTGATCGGATGACCCGAAAGGAGCCTTCCATGTTCCGAACCATCCGCATGTTGCCGGCCCACGCCTGGCGAGCGGCGGGTCTCGTCGCCGTCTGTGCTGCGTTCGCCGCGGTCCCCGCGGTCTCCACGCCGGATGCCAGGGCCGGGATGGCTGCGCTGGCGCCGACGGACGCGAAGGGCGCGGCGGATGAGCCGCGGCCGCTGGACATCGGCGCCGCGCGCGCGCTGCCGCTGGGCACGGTCGTCACGGTCGAGGGGTCGGTCACCGTCCCCTCGGGGCTGTTCTCGTCCGGCGGCACCCTCGACCAGGGCTTCGCCATCCAGGACCGGACCGGCGGCATCTACGTGAGCGTCGCGACGAACCTCGGCCTCACCCTGCGCCGGCGGGTGCTGGTCACCGGCCAGCTCGCGCAGGCCAACGGCTTCCTGATCCTCGTGCCCGCGAGCGCCGGCGACGTGATGGAGGTCCGCGGCCGCGGACCCGTGGTCAGGCCGCTCTGGCTGCGCACCGGCAGCGTCGGCCCCGCCAACCAGGGGCTGCTGGTCCGGGTCGTGGGAACGATCACCCAGCCCCTCGCGCCCGACCCTCCCTTCGGCATCCAGGTCGTGGTCGATGACGGCTCGGGCCCGCTGCGGATCTTCGTCAACACCTCGACGGGGATCGACCTGAGCGGCCTCGCGCCGGGTCAGCTGCTGTCCGTCACCGGCCTGAGCGACGAGTTCGACACCCCGGAGATCGATCCGCGCTTCCAGAGCGATCTCCGCCAGCCGGGGCATTAGCTCGGGGCTGCGCTCCGGGGCCACGAGCTCCCCGGGTAGTGGGTCAATTTCCCTCGGAGTCCCTTTGGGCGAGGGGCCGAGACTGCGGGGGCGGGGGACTTTGGCCCCTCGCCCAAAGGGACGCCGAGGGAAGCCGACCCACTACCAGTGCTCGGCCGCCGTGCCGCCACCTGCCGGGCTGTCTTATGCTTGAGCCATGGCGACCTCCAAGCCCGCCCCCGCCGTCGTCGCCGTCGCCGGACGCGAGGTGACGGTCTCGAACCCGGAAAAGCTGTACTTCCCCGAGGCCGGGATCAGCAAGCTCGACCTCGTCCAGTACTACCTGGCGGTCGCCGAGGGCGCCCTGCGCGGGGCGGGCGGACGGCCGAACGTCCTGGTGCGGCATGCCGACGGGATCCACGGCGAGTTCTTCTTCCAGAAGCGCGCTCCCGCCGCCCGGCCGCCGTGGATCGAGGTGGTCGAGCTGCGCTTCCCCTCGGGGGGCCGGGCCGAGGAGGTCGTGCCCCGCGACGCCGCGGCGCTCGCCTGGATGGCGAACCTCGGATGCCTCGAGCTGCACCCGCACCCGGTGCGCGCCGACGACCTCGAGCACCCTGACGAGCTGCGGATCGACCTCGACCCCGTGCCGGGCGTCGAGTGGCCGCAGCTGCAGGCCGTCGCGCGCGTCGTGCGGGAGGTCCTCGACGGCTTCTCGCTCGTCGGCTGGCCGAAGACCTCGGGCTCGCGCGGCATTCACATCATCGTCCGCATCCAACGCCGCTGGTCCTTCGACCAGGTGCGCCGCGCCGCCCTCGCCCTCGCCCGCGAGGTGGAGCGGCGCGCTCCGGACCTGGCCACCAGCAAGTGGTGGAAGGAGGAGCGGCACGGGGTCTTCCTCGACTACAACCAGAATGCCAAGGACCGGACGGTGGCCAGCGCCTACTCGGTGCGGCCGAAGCCCGATGCGCGGGTGTCGGCGCCGGTGACCTGGGACGAGCTCGAGTCGTGCCAGCCGGAGGACTTCACCCTGCGCACCATGCCGCGGCGCTTCGCCGCGCTCGGGGATCGGCACGCCGCGATCGACGACCAGGCGTGCGGGCTCGAGCCTCTGCTCGAGCTCTCCGCACGGCAGGAGGCGGAGGGGCTGGGTGATGCGCCGTGGCCGCCGCACTATCGCAAGCAGGCCGGTGAGCCGCCGCGCGCGCAGCCGTCGCGACGGGTCTCCAGCAAGCCGCTGATCGAGATCGGCCGCTCCCAGGACAAGGACGAGGCGCTCGCCGGCCTCGAGCGGTGGAAGGCGCGCCATCCGCAGGCCGCGGCGCTGCTCGCGCCCGCCGACGTCCTGGTCGACGCGATGCGCGGGCGGTACACCACCTGGACCCGTGTGCGGGTGAACCTCGAGCACGTGCCCGAGGAGCTGCGGCCCCCGCAGGAAGCGCTCGATCCCGATGCCGCGCCGAGCGGCGATACCGGGCAGAGTGGCGGCGGGCCGAGCGGTGGCCGGGTCAGCGGCGGCCGGCCGCCGCGAGGATCGCGCCGAGCTCCGCCGGAGGAGTGACCTCGAGCTGGTCGTAGCGGCAGTCCGCGGGCCGCTTGTCGGGGCGCCAGCGCAGGAAGGTCGCCGCGTGCCGGAAGCGGTCTCCCTGCAGGTGGTCGTACTTGACCTCGCACACGCGCTCGACCCGCAGGGGCTCCCACGAGAGGTCCTTGCCGGCGCTCCAGCGGCTCTGCGCGCCCGGCATGCGGGCCGGGCCGTCGGCAGCCGCCGCCCAATCGCGCCACGGGTGGCCGGCGAGCGCGTCCCGGCGCAGGGGGGCGAGCTCCTCGGCGAGCTGCCGCCGGGCGTCGGCGGTGAACGAGGAGGTCACCCCGACGTGCTGCAGCCGGCCCGCGGCGTCGTAGAGGCCGAGCAACAGCGACCCGACGCGCTCGTTCTCGCCCCCCTTGTGCCAGCGGAAGCCCGCGACCACGCAGTCGGCGGTGCGCGCGTGCTTGATCTTGAGCATCGCGCGCTTGCCTGGCTGATAGGTCGTGTCCTGGTGCTTGGCGATCACGCCGTCGAGCCCGGCGCCCTCGAAGCGGTGAAACCAGTCGTCGGCGAGCTGTCGCTCGGTCGTGACGGGCGTGAGCGCGACACCGGCGGCAGGGTGCGCCAGCGCCTTCTCCAATCGCGCGCGCCGCTCGGCCTGGGGCAGCTCGCGGAGGTCCTCGGAGCCCTCGGCCAGCAGGTCGAACGCCACGAACAGCGCCGGCGTGAGAGCGGCGAGCTTGGCCACTCGCGAGGCGGCGGGATGAAGCCGCAGTTGCAGCGCGTCGAAGTCGAGGCCGCGCTCGCCGGCGATGACGATCTCGCCGTCGATCACGCAGCGCGCCGGCAGCGACGCGAGCAGCGGCGCCGCGAGCTCGGGGAAGTAGCGGTCGAGCGGTCGCAGGTCGCGGCTCTGAAGGTACAGCCGCTCGCCGGCGCGGAAGGCGATGGCGCGGAAGCCGTCCCACTTCGGCTCGAACAGCCAGCCCTCGCCCGCCGGCAGCCCGTCCGCGACCTTGGCGAGCATGGGCTCGATCGGCGGCTCGATCGGGAAGCTCTGGTCTGCTTTCGCGCTGGGCATCGTCTGGTCGACCTATCTGGCGGGCTGACGGCCAGGTTCAGCCGCGGCCGGCGACGACCTGGCCGAAGGCGCCGAGGAAGGCTTGCATCTGCTCGGCCGTGCCGATCGTGACGCGCAGGTGCTGGGGGAGGGCGGGGAAGACGCGCCCCACCTCGACGTTGCGCTGGCGCAGCTCCTCGATGACGGGCGCCACCGGCCGGCGCAGGTCGATCATCATGAAGTTGGTCGCGGACGGGATGTAGGCGAATCCGAGGCGGTCCAGCTCGGCGCAGACGGCGGCCTTGACCTCGCGGTTCAGGCGCTGGCCGCGGCTCACGTGGCCGGCGTCGTGCAGACTGGCCCGCGCCGCCGCCAGGGCGAGGATGTTGACGCTGTCGAAGGCCTGGTGATCGCGCAGCTTCGCGACGACGGCGGGCTGCGCGACGCCATACCCGCAGCGCAGGCCGGCCATGCCGTAGATCTTCGAGAAGGTGCGCGTGATCAGCAGGTTCGGGTGGGCGGCGACGAGCGGGATGACGCTCTCGAAGTCGTCGCTGTCCACGAAGTGGAAGTAGGCCTCGTCCACCGCCACCAGGGTCCGCTCCGGCGCCTTGGCGAGCAGCGCCCGCAGCTCCGCCTTGGGGGTGATCGTGGCGGTCGGGTTGTTCGGGTTGCAGACGTACAGCAGACCCGGATCGGGCGCCGCGGTCAGCATCTTCGGCAGGTCGTGACGGAAGTCCGCGGTCAGCGGCACCGCCAGCGCCTCCGCGCCGTGCCGCCGCGCATGGCGCGGCAGGGACTCGAACGTCGGCTCCGCCGCCACCGCCGGCCGCCCGGGTGCCGTGAAGGCGACCGCGGCGAGCAGCAGGATCTCGCTCGAGCCCGCGCCGAGCAGGACCTGCGCGGGGTCGACGCCGTGCAGCCGCGCGAGGTCCTCGGCCAGGGCCCCGACATGCTCGTCGGGATAGCGCCAGGCGAGGTCGAACGCCGCGCGCATCGCGTCGAAGGCAGCCGGCGAGGGCCCGTAAGGGTTCTCGTTCGCGCTCAGGCGCACCACCCCGGAGATGCCCTTCGCGGTGCCGGCCGAGGGCACGCCCCGGAGCGGCGCGCCCGCCACGGCACGGCCCCAGCCGCGCAGAGCGGCTGCGCGGGCTGGGACCGCTGCCACAAGGCCGGCGCCGCCAGCGGCGGCGACGCCCGCCCCGAGCAGCTGGGCAAACCGGCGCCGCGACAGGCCCGGGGCCTTGCTGCCGTGGCGGTTGATCTCGCAGTGCTGCTCGCTTCGTCCTGTCCGGCCGATCTGCGACATCGGGTCCCTCCCCTTTCTTCTCCGCCGTGAGTCGGCGGTCTCAAGGAGTGCCGCCCCTGGGCACATTGTCGCACGGTCCACGCGCTGGACTCGGCGACGGGACCCAGGCACAGGGTCCATTTTGGATGCGACTGCCTTCCGGCACCCCGGGGGCAAGGGGCGGAAGCTCCTGAGGCAACCGGGGAGGCTCAAGTGTTCTCTGTGGCGCGCTCCGGCCATGCCGAGCGCTAATCGAGATAGTCCTGTGCCTTCCGCGCGACCAGCTCCGCCCGCTGAGGATCGCCCTGGTAGAGCCTCTCGAAGGCGCGCACGCAGTTCGTGTGCTCGCTCCGTGCCGAGAGTAATACACTCAGTGACCGTCTGGCGATCTCCCGCCTGCCGTCACTACCACCAGGACTATCAAGAGTTGATAGAGCAAGGTACGTTGCGACGACCTTCTCGGCGCGTCCGCGCCAGAGCTCCTCTCGACCATTGAGGTCAAAAAAGTCGATCGTCACGATGCCGCGACGTCGCGCATGCTCCTCGTAACCCGCTGGAATACAGGTGATGCACTCGAATGTCAGGATCCTTTCAGGATCCTCGTCGAGATCGCCCACGGGATACACGAGGAACGGTCTCTCGTCACTGTATGACCTCGGGTCGTCGCTCTGCTCACCGCGCTCTCCTGCGATGGGGAAGTAGTTCGATTTGAGAGGCGTGTTGCAAGGCTTGCACGCCGTGGCATAGTTCAAAATGCTATACGCAAGCAGGTAGTAACCTGGCGCGAAGCCTTCGCCTGTCTCGAAGTCATAGCTCAAACTTCGCTCCATACAGATCTTCGCATTGGGCCACGGTGCGACCGAGTTTTTCGGACGGAAATGTTCTATGTCGTGCTCTATCGTGCCATGCTCCTTCCCCGCAAGCCTACGCTCGCAGTAGGCACACTTGTTGTGCTGGATGTCCATGTAGACTTTCTTGACTTCCGTCCAGATGTTGGATGCTTCATCATATCGTCCCGCCGTACGGAAGCCCTGCGTGCGAGCAGCCGCCCTCTCCATCCATCCAGGGCAAGCTTCCTCAATGCGAGTGCGGAGCTTCAATTCGTCCGCGCCGTCATCATCTGCGGAAATATGATAGCGAATCATTCCTCGGACTCGTCCTCATAACCGGCGACGAGCTTTTCTAAGAAGCCTACTGCGGCATCGCGGTCGCCCGCCATCGCCCTCTTCGAGAGCTGGCGGAGCTCTCTACGCATACCAGGTGCCCGAGTCGTCGCGAGGTTGAAGTAGGAGCTTAGCAGCACCTGGTCGGCGTTAAGCCCATGGATTGCCTCTTTCAGCTGCCTTACTCTGGAAATACCAGAGTCGTCCATGTCAAGCACGAAGATATTCTGGGATGTCAACGTGCCGGCGACGATGGGACTGTGTGTGGTGAGTACGAATTGCAGATTCGGTAGCGCTTTGGCGAGGGTGGGCACTACAGTCCGCTGCCAATCCGGATGCAAGAGCAGGTCTACTTCGTCTACCAGTACCACACCGGGGCGATCGCGCAAGCTCATTCCGCTCGGCAGAGCGAGGCAGAGATTGTGAAGCAAATCAGTGATCCAGCCCAGGTAGGCCCTGTAACCATCGGACAGCGCGCCTTGCGGTACGGCGACACCATGGTGTTTAAAAAGGTACTCGTCATCTTCCCTTCGACCTAGGAAACGCGTATTATCAGGTAGCAGTTCGTTAATCAGGTCTCCGACCTCGGAATACAAGGCGCGATTCTTCCGCTCTAGCTCAGGTAGCCATACCGAGAGCGGATTCAAGCCAACCTGGTCCTCGAACAGCCCCGCTACCCGCTGGTACCGCGGCAGTCTCCTCTTGTGCTGCGACGCGAACGGCTCGACCCCGCTAGAGCTGATCGCCCAGCGCGTGGCCCCATATCCCACGAGTAGGAACGCGGCCGAGTCGTCGTCATAGAGCTTAATCAACGGCGATGCGTCAGCGGGGATCTGATCGCTGCTTTGTTCAAACAGTTCACGTTGCCGCACCTTGCGAATCCTGAGCGTGCTCCTATAGTCGCGGTCCGCCCCAGTGCCTTCGACATCCAAGGAATGGAGTACCAGATCAGCATTGACCTCGGCACTCCTGACGTCTTCGTCGGCTTCTCTGGTGCGCCGCACGAGACTATACGGCACGTAGCCCGATCCAGGCATCATGTCGGATAGGACTGCCAGCGAGATCGCCTTCAAGATCGTGCTCTTCCCGACGCCGTTGTCACCCAGGAGTAGATTCACGTTGGGGAAAGGCATCGTTTCTTGTGTGCGCCCAGGATGGTTGAGCGCGATCGTTGTGCTCTTGAAGCAGCGAAGATCTTTCACGAAGAGCGACTTGACGTACATGCAGGCGCCTCCCGGAGAAGTTAGATGGTATCACGTAGGCGGTGTCCTACCGGCCGGCGCCGTGCCTCGCCGCTGGTCGGAGCCATGCGAGACGCGACCGGGCCGTGGAGAGGGCGTCGGAATGGATCAGAGGTCAGCGGCAGTTGCCGGGCTCTCTCGACGAGCTCAGATCTGCGCTTCGATGGCGTCCAGGGTGTCCTCGGAGACCTTGAGCTCCGCGGCCAGCTGATCGAGCTCCTCCACGGACCCGCCGCGGCCGAAATGCTGCTTGATCACCTCTGAGAAGGTTTGGCCGGGCCGCTTCTGCCGGGCCAGCGCCTCGTAGGCTTCGGCATCGAGTTCGATGGTCTTGGTGCGCATGGCCAGAGGATGGACTCTGACGAGACGGAAATCAAGCCAGGCAGAGACGGGTGTGCTGCGCCAGGCCCTCCGAGCGGGTCACCTGTGCCGGGGGCTCTCAGAGGACGCGCAGCCTGCGCTCGGAGCAGTGGGTCGGCACGGCCCCACGGCACCGCCGCCGCCGCCGGCTGAAACAAGGCATACCCCCGCGCCGTAGAAGGAGCAGGCACGGGGAAATCCTGGCCGGCGCCCGTCCCTGGATGCGAGGGGGCCGGTTTTCAGCAGTCGACGCGGCGCTGCCATCATGGAGACGATCATGAAGAAGAGATGGATAGTCGGCGTCCTGGCGCTGGTGCTTGGCGCGGGGGCGGTGATCGCGGCGGTGCGCAGCTCCAAGTCCGCCAAGCCCGGCGGCGACGAGCTGCCGTTCCGCCTGGGCAAGGCGCAGATCGAGGACCTGCAGGTCAGCGTGCGCGAGGTCGGAGCGGTCGATCCGGTGGACAAGGTGGACGTCAAGTCGGCGGTGTCCGGCCGCGTCACCGCCATCCGGGTGCGCGAGGGCGACACGGTCAAGGTCGGCCAGGTGCTGGCCGAGGTCGAGCCCGACGTCAACCAGGCGCAGACGCTGTCGGACGTGCAGGGGGCGGTGGCGCAGGCGCAGGTCAAGCTGCACGACGCCGAGCGTTCGCTCCTGGTGCAGCAGGCGCTGTTCGACAACGGGCTGATCCCGCGCGACTCGCTGCGTCCCTACGTCACCGGGCGCGACCTCGCCGCCGCCGATCTGCACTCCGCCAAGAGCCGCTACCAGATCGTCGAGGACCGCGGCATCCCGATCTCCGGCGACGCTTCGACCCAGCAGGCCCGCGTCACCTCGCCGATGGCCGGCGTGGTGATCACCAAGGGCATCCAGCTCGGCCAGACGGTGACCTCCGGCGTCTCCTCCTTCAACGAGGGCACGGTGCTGTTCACCGTCGCCAACCTCAAGTCGATGATCATCCGCGTCAACCTCAACGAGGTCGACATCGCCAAGGTCAAGGTCGGCCAGCCGGTGCGGGTGACGCTCGACGCCTATCCGCAGAAGACGTTCAGCGGCAAGGTGCGCTTCGTGGCTCCCGCCGCCAAGCTGCAGGACAAGATCAAGGTCTTCGAGGTCGAGGTCGCGATCGACGCTCTCGAGGACTCCTTCCGCACCGGCATGAGCGCCAACGTCGAGATCCTCGGCGAGCGCCGTCCCGCGACGCTGTCGATCCCGCTCGAGGCGCTGCAACGCCGCGCCGGCCGCACCGTGGCCTACCGCCTGAAGCCCGGCCTGTCCGCGAGCGCCATCGCCAAGGCGAAGGACGGCCTGTCGGGACGCAACAAGTTCGTCTGGCTGGCGGACCACTGGCGGGACTACTTCGAGACCGTGCCGGTCGCCGCCGGCATCGCCACCCTGGAGCGCGTCGAGGTGCTCGCGGCGCTCGCCGGCGGGCGACCGCTGCGGCAGGGAGAGCAGGTCTGCCTGGAAGACCCGACGCGCAAGAAGGTCGAGAAGGACGACGAGGACAACTGAGAACTCCCTCCCACTCAACCGGCACTGCGGCGACCGGAGCGCCCCGGAGCGCCGGGCCCGCCGCCACGCGTGAGGCACCGAGCCATGCCCTCCATCATCGAGACCCACCAGCTCACCAAGGTGTTCGGCAGCAACGGCAACGCCGTGCACGCCCTGCGCGGCATCGACCTGACGGTCGCGGAGGGGGAGTTCGTGGCGCTGGTCGGCCCTTCCGGTTCGGGCAAGTCGACGCTGATGGCCATCCTCGGCTGCCTCGACTCGCCGAGCGGCGGCTCCTACGCGCTGGCCGGCCGCTGGGTCCACGACCTCTCGGGCGGCGACCTGGCGCGGGTGCGCAACGAGAAGATCGGCTTCATTTTCCAGAGCTACAACCTCCTGCCCAGGGCGTCGGTGCGGCGCAACGTCGAGCTGCCGATGCTCTATGCGGGCCTCGGCCGGCGCGAGCGGCGCCGCCGGGCGGACGAGCTGCTCGAGCAGGTCGGCATCGCCGGCAAGGCCGACGCGCTGCCGGCGCAGCTCTCGGGAGGCCAGCGCCAGCGCGTGGCGGTGGCGCGCGCCCTGGCCAACCGCCCGGCGCTGCTGCTCGCCGACGAGCCCACCGGCGCCCTCGACTCGCACACCGGCCAGGAGGTGCTGGCGCTGTTCCGGGAGCTCCACGCCCTCGGCAACACGGTGCTGCTGGTCACCCACGACCCCACGGTGGCGGCCCTGGCCGAGCGCCAGGTCGAGATCCATGACGGATTGGTCCGCCTCGCCGGCGGCGGCGAGGGTGGCCAGGGCGCCGAGGCCGCCGCGGGTGCCGAGGCCGCTGCATGAGGGGCAACGGCCGCGGGATGACCGGCCTCGGGGCCGAGCGCTTCGCCAGCGCCTGGACCGAGCTGCGCGAGAACCTGCCGCGCGCGGTGCTGCAGACCCTGGGCGTCATCCTGGGCGTCGCCTCGGTGGTGGGCGGGTTCTCGATCTCCGACAGCCAGCGCCAGCAGGCCAACCGGCTGTTCGTGCGCGTCGGCGGCCTCGACAAGCTCAACGTGCTGCCCTCGGAGGTGATCGACGACGGCTCGCCGACCGCCCTGCAGACGGCCAACCTGGGGCTGCGCGTCGCCGACTCCGAGCGCGGCCGCGAGCTCGACGCCAAGCTCGTCGGCGGGGTCTCCGAGCAGAAGCTGCTGCGGGCGCGGGTGCGCTCGCAGCTCGCCGACCAGGAGCGCCAGGTGACGGGCATCGGCGGCGACTACCTGGCGCTGAACGGTTACGACGTCGAGCGGGGGCGCCGCTTCTCGCTCCATGACATGGAGACCGCCGCGCCGGTGGCGGTCATCGGCAGCGAGGCCGCCGCCGACCTCTTCCCGACCGGCGAGATCGTCGGCCGGCCGCTGCGCATCGGCGACGTGCCGGTGACCGTCGTCGGCGTGCTGCGCGAGAAGATCTTCCGCTTCCACGACGGCCAGCGCAACATGTTCGCCTGGCGCAACCGCCTGGTCGCGGTGCCGGCGACGCTGGTGACCCGGCGCATGCAGGGCGACGCCTACCGCCGCCTCGACCGGGTGACCTTCCGCATCCCCGACCTCCAGGCCATGGCGCTGTTCTCGCGCTCGCTCGACTCGCTGCTCAGGGCCAGCCACCGCCTGCAGCGCGACTTCCGCCTCGACGACGTGGCGAAGCGGGTCAAGCGCATGATGAGCCAGGGCGACGTCTACAACGTCGTCTTCCTGCTCTCCGGCATCCTCGCGCTGCTCGGCGGCGGCATGGTCAACGTCAACATCCAGATGGCCTCGCTCAAGGACCGGGTGCGCGAGGTGGGCGTGAAGATGGCCATCGGCGCCTCGGGAGGCGAGATCTTCAAGGGCTTCATGACCGAGGCGCTGCTGATGACGGTCTTCGGCACCTGCCTCGGACTGGTGGTCGGCGTCGTCTTCTCCAAGGTGATCACCGCCTCGATCGGCGTGCCGCTGGCGATCTCGGTGGCGAGCTTCGGCTGGGCCGCGGCGCTGGCCGGCGCCTTCGGCTTCCTCTTCGCCCTCTACCCGGCCTGGAAGGCGAGCCGGCTCTCGCCGATGGAGGCGCTGCGGTATGAGTGAGGCGGTGACCCTCCCTGCCGCGGCCCCGGCCGGCGCCGCCGCCCGCGGGCACGCTCACCGCCGGGAGCGCCGCGGCGTGCTGGCCCAGCTCAACCTGGTGGTCGAGGTGGTGACCGGCGGCCTGGTCGAGCTGTGGGCCCACAAGCTGCGCTCGCTGCTGACGCTCAACCTGCTGACCCTGGGCGTCTTCGCCCTGGTGGTGATGACCTCGGTGCTCGACGGCATCATGGACAAGGTGACGCTCGGCTTTGCCGGCATGAGCTGGGACGGCACCGTGATGATGGCGCCGAAGGACCCCAAGACCACCGAGGACCAGAAGCGCTTCGCGATGAGCCCGGGGCTGCGCTACGAGGACCTGCCGCGCCTGACCGCGCCGTTCCCGGGGATCGCCGGCTTCATCCCGCGCGCCTACAAGAGCCTGCCGGCGCGGCTGCCCGGCGGCAGCGAGAAGATCTTCGTCACCGGCGTGGACGCCGCCTACGCGCGCCTGATGAACCGGCCGGTCGGCCTCGGCCGCGGGTTGACCGGCGACGACGTGCGGCGCCACTCGACGGTGGCGGTGGCAGGCGCCACCCTCGCGTCCAAGCTCTTCAGCGGCGCCGATCCGGTGGGCCGCGACGTGGTGGTCTCCGGCATCAGCTTCCGCGTCGTCGGGGTGCAGGCGGCCGCGCAGATCTTCAGCGAAGAGAACTACATGGACGCCAACGGCCTGCTCGTGCCGCTGACCGCCTACATGGACCGTGTGGACCCCGACCATCACCTGGCGAAGCTCGGCGTCAAGCTGCGCCGCAAGCGGGACCTCGACGAGGTCTCGGCGCTCCTCGTCGGCCGCGCCAAGCAGGCCCATCACGGCATCGAGGACGTCGAGATCGTCAACCTCGACGCCGAGGCGGCGCGCTCCTACCAGAACTTCCTGCAGCAGATGCACGGCTGGCGCGTGGTGCTGTTCAGCCTCGCCGGCACGGTGCTGCTGGTGGGCGGGGTCGGGGTGCTCTCGGTGATGCTGATCTCGCTCGCCGACCGCCGCTACGAGATCGGCTTGCGCAAGGCGATGGGCGCCACCGACCCGCAGATCTTCATCCAGTTCCTGCTCGAAGCCCTGGTCCTCGCCGCCCTCGGCGCGCTCGCCGGCACCCTCGCCGGCAGCGCCGTCTGCCGCGCGCTGTCCGACAAGTTCCCGTACCCCCTGGTCGTCAACCCCCTGGGCCTCGCCGCCGCCTGGGCCACCGCCCTGCTGCTGGCCGTCTGCTTCGGCCTGTACCCCGCCATCCGCGCCTCCCGCCTGTCGCCGATGGCGGCGATGCAGTAGCGTCGCTCGAGCCGCGATCGGCTCTCTACCCCGCGGGCGCGGGCAGCTTCCAGGCGAAGGGAGGAGGAACGGCAGTGGGGCCCGTCAGCGCCCGGTACTCGGCAGCCGCGGCAGGATTCGAGACCTGCGCCGCCCGCGCCGCCCTGGAATAGACGGGATGGGCGCCGGTGAAGGGGTCGACCAGGTTGGCCTGTGCGGCTGGCAGGCGCACGGGGAAGTCGCCGCTCGCCGCGGCTTCGATGCGCAGGTCCAGGGAGATGGCGGCGAGCTGACGAGAGGCTTCCAGGGCCTGGCACTTGCCGATCATCCCCAACGCGTCGTAAGGCCCTAACAGGTTGAGGCTGCGCGCGACGTCGGCGTCCTCGTGCTCCAGGTTGGCGAATGCCTGTCTCGCCTGCCGATAGGTGAGGCTGGTCCAGGAGAGGACCACGCGGTCCCCGTCGAGCAAGGATGCCCAGAACTGGTCCGCACAGCAGAAGGCCCAGAATCCCCGCCTTCGCTCCTGCATCCAGCGCCAGGCGAGCGAGCCCTCGCCGGCCAGGCCACGGGTGAGGATCTCGTGGGCGCTCTCGCGAGGAAGCCGCGCGCGCAGTGCCGCGAGCGTCGCCGCGGAAACGGCGTCGGATTCGACGAGCCAGTGGAGGGCACGGAAGTAGTCTCCCATCACGGCAGTTCCGTACATCTGTGGCAGGGCGAACGACCCCTGCTGAAGGCCAAGGCCGAGAGCCTCCAGAGTGTCTACGGCACTCGCTGCCCGCACCTGGTTGCCGGACCTCAGCTCGAGACCGGCTTCCGCGAGGAGAAGGTTGGCGAGCCGGAAGAGAGAGGTGATGTCCGGGTCCGCGAAGGCGCTCTCGGGAAGGAGATCGCACACCGGGCGCAGGGCTCCGGCATGGGCCCAGCCGAGTGCCTGCTGCTGCGCCGCGAGAAAGGAGGTGACTCGCCGGACGTCGGCCGCCGACCACGTGCCGGGAGGATGTTGGACGATCCTGCCCAATTCCGGGCGCTCCGGCGCCGGCCTCGGCAGCGCCTTGGCGGCCGCGAGATACCAGGAGGCGCCGTTACGGGGGTCGGTCCTCCCATGGCGGCACGACTCGGCGCGGACGAGCGGCATGACCTCCCGCGCGAAGCTGGCCCGGGCACGTCGCAAGTGTCGTGCGCCGGAGAAATGCTCGACGACGGCGGACGTGCCGGCAAGCAACCCGAGGACGGCGCCTCCCCAACCCACGAACCGGAGGATCCGTCTCCCGGTCAGGCCCAAGGCCATCGAGGTCTCCAGTCGGCCTGGGCTCAGCCGGCGAGTGGCGCGGACTTGCCGCTCTGGCGGCCCAGGCCCTCGGCGGGAACGTCGATGCCCAGGGCCGTCGCGAGGCTGATCTGGTGGTCCTGCTCCTGGACCAGGATCTGGCGGAGGTCCTCGGCCAGGGCGTACTCGCCCAGGGCCTCGGCCTGGCGGACCCGCTGCCGGTAGTTGCGGACGGTCTCGTTCTCGTTCTCGAGGTCGAAGCGGAGCATCTCCTCGGCCTTCTTGGAGGTGCGCACCGGCTTCGGCTTCGCCGTCGGGTCGCCGCCGAGATAGTCGATCTGTTCCGAGAGCGTCAGCGCATGCTGGAGCTCCTGGCCGGCGTGCACCTCGAGCTCGGCGGCGATGTTCATGTAGGCGGCGCCTTTCAGCACCTTGCTATAGATGACATAAGCGATGATCGCCTGGTACTCCCGTGCCAGGTCCTCGTTGAGCAGCTCGATCAACCGGTCGCGGGTGATGGTCTCTTCCTTGCTCACGAATGACCCTCCTTGTTCGAGTGATTCGATGGACGGCTTGGCCGGGTGTTCTTCGGACGGGCGACCCTGGCTTGGAATGCAAGTTCCATGGCACCCGGTACTGGCACCCGGCACCGCCGGCACTAGCCGCCGGTCGGCGCTGTCCTCACCAGCTGCATGGTCGCGAAGAGGTGATGCGCCTCGTGGAGAAGGAAGAACTCGAGCCAGAGAGGGATCGGCATCGCCCCCAGCACCGGGTGGACGCCGCGCCGCGCGAGGTCGGCCGGCGGGATCGCCGCGACCGTCGCCACCAACTCGGAGCGGAGCGCCGCGAGGCGCCCGGTGATCGTCCCGAGCGGCAGCGCCGCCCAGCGCGGCCACTCCGGATCGTCCTCGGCGCGGTAGCGGGGGAGAGCCGGCTCCTGCTCGGCGAGGATTCGCCGCAGGCGCTCGCCAGTGATCTCGTGATGGCGCGCGAGGTGCGCCAGCTGCTCGCGCGCCGACCACTTCCCGGGCGCCGGCCGCCGCTCCGCCGCGCCTTCGTCGAGGCCGCCGTCCCCGGTGCCGCCGGCAAGGATCAAGGGCAGGACGTCGAGCTGGGTGCGCAGCCGTACGGCGGTGGTCTCGGGCAGCATGGGTGCCTCCTTCTCCTAAGATCGTCTCCCGGCCTATGCCTGAACCGCGCCGACAGAGATATCATCGCACCCATGACCGACCTCGCGAAGCGCTCCGCCCGCCTCCTGTCCCTGTCGCTGCTGGTCGCCGCCGCGATCCTGGCCGCCTGTCACAAGAGCGAGACGCCGCCCGAGGCCGGCACGCCGGCGGCGTCTCCGGCCGCGTCCACTTCGGCGACATCGCCGGCCGCCGCGCCGGCTGTGCCCACGGCGCCGCTCAAGGTCGTCGCCCTCACCTTCGGCAAGAGCGTCGGCGCCGATCAGAAGGTCACCGCCGAGGCCGACACCTTCGCCCCGAGCGACACCATCTACGCCGTGGTCGGCACCACCGGCGGCTCCCCCGCCGCCAGGCTCACCGCCCGCTGGTCCTGGGTCTCCCGCAGCGGCGCCGAGAAGCCCGTCGGCGACGAGACCAAGACCATCTCGCCGACCACCGACGCGTCGACCGTGTTCCACCTCACCAAGATCGACGGGCTGGCCATCGGCGACTACAAGCTCGAGATTCTTCTCGACGGCACGTCGGTAGCCACGAAGGCCATCCGGGTGGCGAAGTAACCCTCCGGCCGCCTCTTTGGGGAAGCCAGCCCCACAGTCCGCGTCAGGGAGAGGTAGTTCGCTCCGGTCGCCGGAGAGCTCCACAGCCGGAGGGGCGGAGGCCGGGCGGCGTGAGACGTTCCCCTCCCTCTCGGCTCGTATGGGCGAGGGGTCCAAGCCTATTGGGCAGCGGCGGAGGACTATGACCCCTC